>FZPS01000191.1_pt118 | contig 61877 bp, 45 predicted proteins | sample 1817821 | NCBI WGS metagenome assembly FZPS01 (sample SAMEA104158645, study PRJEB21678) | metagenome | place: Germany | collected 2015-04-21 | reverse complement strand
CTCCCTATTGGTTACAGCTTGTCTTGCGCTTATGATGTGCTCATGGCGATGACCATACCATGACCACATCATGACCGGAACCCAATAAGGAAGGCATGGAAAAAACGCCAAAAAGCGGTGTTTTAAGAGCAATAAAAAAGGGACTTATTCTATGCCTAAAACTATGTTTTTCCAGATGAGATCTTCGCGGCCGGGGAGCTTGTCTTTGCTTTCGCTTAATAAGATCAGCTCCAGTCCCGCTTCCTTAAATCCGCTTTTCTCTAATTTCGGCATGGTATAATCGCAATACCAGCGCCCTTCTCTGAGGCCTTCAAAATCGCCTTTTTTGAAGGTGGCAAAGATGCGTCCGCCGGGCTTCAGCGAGCGTTTCAGGCGTTTCCACATATCGGGCATTTCATCTGATTTCAGGTGTATCAAAGAGGCGCAAGCCCAGATCAAATCGAACTCTGCCTCAAACTTTATCTCCTGCATCTTATATGGCCAAACTTCTATGCCGAAATTTTCCATAGCAAGACACGCCAATCCCTCTGAAGGCTCGATTGCAAAAACATCGTAGCCTTGAGCTTTAAAAAAGGCGGCATCACGTCCGCTTCCGCAGCCCAAATCCAGGATGCGTGCAGACTTCGGAAGATCCGGCAAAACCATATCATAGAGCTCTTTCATGTCCGCATGAGCGGTTTTGTCGAAATATTGCTGTGCGTGTGTGTCGTAATAATTCATCATATCTGTACTTTCGCTTTTTTGTTATATTTGAGGAAAAATAATCTTTTACAACTGTCAAGTAATAATTTGGAAAAGCGGCAGTTTCGCGCTATGATATTCGCCATGAAAGGCAATTTATTGACAGATTTGGCGTATAAAATTATCTTTGCCATATTGAGTCAAAATAGATAATTCAAGCAGATTTCAGGCACTTAAGTTAAATATTTCTTGACAAAAAAGCACATCCGTCAGTATGGTGAGCTAAGAAAGAAACGGAACATTCGTACACAAATCCGGGCTAAAACCTTTAATAACGAAAAAAACACATTAACAAACAGAATCGACACTTTTGTTTAATGCTTAATGATAGCTATTGCCTTGATGCATAAGCTATTGTAATGGAGAAACCTTTATGATAAAAGAAGTAGGTCGTCTAAATATTGACGATTATAAAGTACTTGATGCACATGTAGAAAAAATCTTTCGCAGCCTTGATAAGGATAAGGAAGAGCTTGCTGTCAAACAAATTCATGAGCTGGGAAATACGGCTAACTACTTCGTTCGCGAAGAACTTGGCAAACGCCTTGCCGAGTATTCCGGAGAAGCAAATCTGGACAAAATCTGTGGTGATCTCTTAGATGATTTCATCTATGGAATCCGCGCCACAGGACTATTTTATTTCTATTATAAATACTTTGAAAGTCCTCAGCACATCATCGCCACGCTGGATAAAACCTATGCAAATGTCCCCTGGGAAAGCGAAACCATCTGCTTTGAGATGTGGAAAAGATTCCCAGAACAGATGAGGGATAATATGCCGATTTGGGCTGATAGTGATGACGAGAAGAAGCGCGCTATGTCCATGCACGGAATGGAAAATATCGCCGCAAAAAACCCGCAATATGTTCTTACTTTCCTCAGCAAACTCCTCGATGACGAGAGCGAAGAAGTGCAAAAAAAGATCTCTCATATTCTCACGCAGGTGGGAAGAGTGCGCCCGATTCAGACCTATACAAATGTGCGTCGCTGGCTCTTGGATGCCGATGAAACGCGCTTCAATACGATCTGGCAAACCCTTAAGAGGCTTGCAAATATATTCACGCAGAGAAGTCGCCGCGATGATGGGCAGGACTTCCTTTCTATCACGCAAAAAACCATCAATGAATGGCGAAAAGATCCTAATCCAAATGTCCGCAATATGGGCACAAAACTGGGCTCTGTGATCAGCATTCGCAAAAGGAAACATGGCCGCTGACCTATCAAGAATAAGCATTATATTAGTTGAACCCATCTATGAGGGAAATGTGGGCGCTATCGCCCGTATATTGAATAACTTCTGCTTTAGCGATCTGCGAATCGTGGGCAGTATTCCAAAGAAAAACGACTTCTATCTTGCCATGCATTCAAAAGAGATCTTAGAAAATGCTAAACTCTTTGATACGCTGGAAGATGCGCTTGTGGATTTGGATCGTGTGATCGCCTTCTCGCGCCGCAAGGGAAAACACAAGCCGGTTGATCTATCACCAATGCAGATGGCAAGTTATGTGCACGATTTGCCCCAGTTTAAGATAGGCTTGGTCTTCGGACGCGAAACTTATGGACTTACAAATGATGAAGCCGATCTCTGTCCGCTGAGGTGCCACTTCTCGGCAAATCCTGCTTTCCCTTCTATCAATCTCGCTCAGGCTGTGGCTTTGGCGTGTTATGAAATCCGATCCCTTCCGCAGAGAGTGGATGAGGATATGGGGCGCAAAATGACGGATGCCGTGAGCAAAGAGGAACTGAGGAAGATCCATGGCTATCTCTATGGCGTTCTGCAAGATATCAACTATTTCAGCGAAAGGGAAACCACCAATTGGGAAAACTTCCTCAGAAAAGTCTTGGTACGCATGAATCCAAACAAAGAAATGGTCTATCGCCTGCGTCAGATGTTCAATCGCATACATGTCTTAGTCACTGGAAAAGGCAAGAGTTACGACTGATATTTCAGCCTCACTTTAAATATAATTATCAATATTGGAACAAAGCTTGCACATAAATAGGGTAATGTTAAACAATGTGCCCAAGATCAAGAGCCTATGGAGAAAATAATGCAAGCTAAAAATGATAAGTATGAAGCGATCTTAAAGTGCGCACTTAAATTCTGTTTTGATCGTGAAGATCCCGTGCGCGCGATCCGAAATATGCGCAATTTCAATGAGGGCTATGATGCGTTCGGCATCGAAGATGAAGAGATGAAAGTCTTGCGCGACAGGATATTAGGCGAATTTGAGCTTGAGATGGATGAGCTTGCAGATCTCGGCTCCGTCTTTCTGAAAACCGGCAAATATGAGCTGGGCACGCTTGCCATCATGTTGCTGAAAAAGAACCGTCCGCGCCTCACCGAATACATCCGCGATCAGGTGAGATATTGGCTGGATGAATTGGTGGAAAACTGGGCGCATGCAGACTTCTTGGCTATCAAGATTCTGCCCGTGCTCTTTGAGCTGAACCTCGTTGATATGGAAGTTTGGAAGGATTGGCGCGATTCGGAAAGCAAGTGGACTCGTCGCGCTGCTTTCGTCACATTCGTGTGGTTGCGTAAAGCCGAAAAAGCGGAAGATATCCTTGAGTTTATCACTCCTTGCATCAAAGAAACCGATAGAAATGCGCAGGCGGGGCTCTCATGGCTGATCACAGACCTTTGGCACAAATCATCCGAGCCCGTAGAAGAATATCTCTTGGAACACAAAAAGGAGATAAACCCTTATATTCTCAGGGCTGTAAGCGATAAGATGCCCTATGCAAAGGCGAAGATTTTCCGCCCTAAAATCAGTAGGAATCGTAATAGACAACCCTCTCAACAAAGAGGGAGACGTCCGCGAAAACAAACATACAGACCCCGTAAAAAAGACTAAAGACCCAGCTGCTGCGTGGTCTTGAAATGCAGCTTAACTACCTCTTCTAACTTCTCTTTGCCATGTTTTTCCGCAAATTTGCGTGCGCTGGTAATCACCCTCCTGTTTGCACCCAAGGGGAAACTCATGCCCCAGCTTCTATTCATCTTCTCCATCTGTTCTAAAAATTGGTAGCGGGAGAGTATTGATGCGGCTGCAACTGCTATGTCTCGCTCGGCGGCGGTGCGCTCTACAACGTTCACATCAGGGTATTTGGGGACTATCATGGCGCGGGCTTTCTTGCCTTTGGAAAATTGGTCTATGATCACTCCTTCCGTGTTCGGCTTTTCATCTAAGATGCCGCTGATCACCCGGAAGTGTAGCCATGCCAAGAGGTCGTTGAGGTTGCGTCCGGTTTGCTTAAAATCTGCGATCAATTCGTTATAACGCCTGGGGCTGATTATCACTGAATTGGCTTGTCCGGGGAAGTTCAGATATAGCTCTTTGGCAACATGATAGATCATCTTTTCGTTTAGCTTTTTGCTGTCGTCCACGCCTATTTCTTTGAGCATGGGAACCTGATCGCTTGTGCAATAAAAGGCGCTGCCGATGAGGGGGCCGAAGTAATCGCCTTTGCCGCATTCATCGCTACCTATCCAGCTGTTCCAGCTATGGAGTCCGGGGCCGCTGTAAGGATTGCGCTCGCCTAAAAGCATGGCTTCGAGCTCGGCTTTGAGTTCACTGCTTGCGGAGCCGCCAATCACCTTGCTCAGCCCTTTCTTTTCAGAGTAATAGAGGTTCAGAACGCTCTTGTCTGCGCCGCGGCTCAGCCTGAGTTGCACGCCATAGGCTATCTCACGCTTGTCTGTGATCTCTATGCCGCGCTGGAGCAAGAGGGGCACGATGTGGGCGAGGTATTTCTCTATTTCTCTATGCATTATTCTTCGAGGCGGAGATCAGTTCACCCACGGTGAAAAGCGAGCCGCCTGCTACGATCACGCCGTCCTTGCCGGCAGCTTCTTTGGCAAGCTTCAGTGCTTCGGCAACGCTCTCACAGCCAATGGCTTCCACCTTATTTTTACGCACTTCTACTATCTGCTCTTTCACTGTGGCAGCGCGCTGCGAGGTGTTTTGAGCAACGAAGATCTTCTCGGCTTTCTTTGCCATCATGCGTATCATTTCAGGGTAGTTCTTGTCTGCAAGGATGGAGATCACGAAGAGCAGCTTGCGCTCGGGGTAGATTCTGTCTAATGTCGTCATCAATGCGCGCAGACCATGCACGTTGTGTGCGCCGTCTATGATCACGGTGGGGTTCTCTTCCAAGAGCTGAATGCGCCCTTTCCAATTGATGTTCATCAGCGCGTGGCGTATCTTGTCTTCGCTGTATTCTAAGTTGTTGTTCTCACAAAAGGTGATGAATGCAGTGAGCGCTTGTCCGATATTTGTCACCTGATGATCGCCGATGAGATTGCTTCTAATCTCTTTGAAGCGGATGTCTTTGAATTCATAGTCGAATGTTGCGTTCGGCGCGGAGCTTTGTGCGGGGGATACAAACCAATCTTTGCCGTGTATGAGGGTGGGACTGCTTAGCTCGCGCGCTCTTGCTTCTATCACCGCTCTGGGTTCGGGCTCTATCTCGCCTAAGATGAGGGGGATACCTTCCTTGATGATGCCTGCCTTCTCGCCGGCTATCACCTTGATATCTCCGCCTAAGGTCTTTACATGATCAAGTGCGATGGTCGTGATCAGCGCTACATCCGGCTTGAAGGGGTTCGTGGCGTCCAATCTGCCGCCTAAGCCTACTTCCATCACTGCGACTTCCATGTCTCTTCTCTCAAAGAAGATGAAGGCAAGCGCGGTGGTAATCTCAAAGAAGGATGCGTCCCACTTGTCGAAGAGCTCGCTGTGTTCTTTGAATGCTTCTATGATCTCATCTATGGGTAGCTCTTGACCCATGACGCGTATGCGCTCGGTGTAGTTCACCAGATGGGGGGAGGTGTTCAGCCCCGTTTTAAATCCATGTGCCAAGCATAGGGCTTCCAGCGTTGCGCACACGCTGCCTTTGCCGTTTGTTCCGCCCACGTGGAAGCCGCGCATCCTGTCTTGGGGATTGCCCAGATCTTCCAATAGGCCTTGCATGCGCTCCAATCCCAGCTTCACATTGCCGGAATAGCGGGCATAAACGAGGTCTAAAAACTCTTGATATTCCATATCTCCTCTTTCGACGTTTGTTGGTTTAAGAAAAAGATAGCGGGCATTTGTCTAACACCCGCTAAATATGTTTATGCTATAAAAAGCATGAATTAAAAGTCGTCTGCGCCATAGCCGAACTGCTCCGGGAAGAGCATGGCTCTCAGCGCTGTGGTATTCGCCTTTCTCTTATCAAATGCTTGTGGGTCTTCTTTCCAGATGTTGATGTATTTCTCCACCATCTCCAGCTTTCTGTTTCCGTTTGAGCCGGTCTGTTCATCGATGAAGTCAAGATCATCAATCATATAGTTCTGCAATTGAGTGGGATCCATGTTTTCATAGAAGATTTTGGGGATAAAGTGCTTGGGGAAGGTACCCAAGTTCGGACAATAGACGATTACGCCATAGTTATGCTTGATCTCGTCTCCGATTTCTTCTGAGACATATTTGCCATATACAATATAGTTGTTCTTCTGTCTGGCTGTCTCGGGGCAATAGTTTCTTTTGCCGAGGTAGTATGAGCTGGGGTCTTGCGCCTTATGTGTCGTGCGCAAGATCTCTAATTCACCATCAAAATCTGCATGAGTGTCCTTAAGATAGTCAGTGGCGGCTACCCATATTTCCTTCATATTGTTCGTACAGTCTTCGATGTTTTGTTCTTTATCCAAGTTATAAAAGTTTGGGATGGCCAAAACAACAATCAGGCCAACAAAGAGTATTATACTAATAACGGTATAGACCGAGATTCCTTTCTGGTTTCGCAGCATCTTACGCTCCTAATGATTTCTCAAGCTATTCTCTTTTGAGACGGCATAATCCGTCAAGCCTTTTTTCATCAATTGAGAATTTTGCCTATATAATCGTATGTTTCAGGGATGTCTCGAAAGAGTTCCCTATAGTTATATTGCGGGTCGATCTCCATGTTGTTTATCCTTCTTGAGACGTTGGTTTCGCCCCAGTTATATGCCGCTAAGGTAAGGCTCCAGTTATCCTGATATTTGCTTTTCAGATAGTGCAGATAGCGGGCAGACATATCGAGATTGTAGAGGGGATAGAAGAGCATGCCGCGCCTGTGGTTCGGATACACATACAGCGCTGTCTCTTCTTTGATTTGTCCTAAACCCATGGCAGACTTACGTGAGACGGCAAAGCTACGAAAGCTACTCTCCGTCCTGATCAAGCGATAGAACACCGAGGGATCATGCTTATGATATATCGCCACAGAGATGGTAAACAGCCGTGCAGAGACAGGATTATAGCTAAGAAAAACAGCAAGCAGCAGGATGAGCAACACCGTGCTCCCCACCTTCTTAGCCACTTTCTTTTTCAAGCTTCTCCTGCCCTGAACTGTCTGATCTATCTTTAGATAATGGTCTTCTTAAAGTCGTTCAACTGAAGCACGTGCGAGACTTCTTCGGTGATGATTCTACGCAAGACGGCTTGCACCTTGGGATTTGTAACACCATCATTGATAGCATGGAAGAAGAGCAAGGTATCCTTTTCAAAGGCGATGGCATTATCCACGATCTCCAAGAGGCTCTTAGCTTCCGCAGCCTTCTTGATCGCCGCCTCGGGAGAATCGAAGATACGCCCTTCTATGATGGCACGCATATAGTTTGAGACCATCTCCCAATCCTGAGCGAGATTAAGCTCAGCCAGATCATCGTCGGTACGCAGCGCCAAGAAGCTCTTTTCATGGTTAAGCTCCTGATCTCTGAGATAGATAAGAAAGTCGCGAGAGCGCTGATCGAGGTCTTTCCTCTTGGCAGCCTCATCGTAGAAAGCATAGCCATTTTTCTCGATCTGAACGGCGAATTCAATAACTTCATTAACTGAATATAAAGACATTTTATTCCTCCTGAAAACTCTTAATTATGTAATGTCAATCTACCAAATGCAGCACATTTGTCAAACAAAAAAACAGCCCTGCGCAAAAAGCAAGGCTGCTTGAACTTTGAGAAAGACAAAGCATCAATCAAACATATCGTCGAGCTTTTGGAAAGCCTGTGATGCTTTGAATTGATTGTAGAGCGCTTCTTCGTTGCGGATACTTTCATTCAGGCTCTTATTCACCTGATCAACCGGAACTTTCATCTGAACATAGCTGGTATAACGGATTCCATTGGGAGTATTTTCCTGCATGGTCTCGGTTTTGCCTGTGAGAAGTCCTCTAAAAGTGGTATTTGAAGACACACGGATAGCCGTTTCGATATTGGCAAGAAGCTGAGGATCATGAACTCCAGATTCAGCTTGATATTCTTCGGTCATTTCACGAACTTTGGCTTCTACATAACGTGAAGACTCTTGCAAAGCATGTGCTTTTGCAGATTCGATGGACATGTTGAGACTTGCTTTGGTTGACGTTCCATAAGAGCATACGTAGTCCGCCTCATCCTGAGTATTCCACCAAGAGGGGAAATAGACTTTCACTCCGGCAGGAGCTTGCACTTGTTCTTTCTTATTTGAACCGCAACCTACTAATACAAACAGTAGTAAGACGACGAGTATCATCCAACGAGTATGTTTCATGTTTTCTCCTACGCCGCACAGGCTCCATGAGAAAGTCCGACGGCTTATTGCTTTCTTTATTTACAATACAGGCTCCAAGCGAAATACCTGCATGGTTTCTACTATTGACAGTTGTCATTTTGAGTCAAGGATTTTTTTGATACTCAAGCAGATGTTTTATTTATCTGAATTATTATGTTGACAAATAACTATAATTTAATAGAGTTTACGAAAGCAGTTTTGAGATTCACTCTCGGCTATAGCCTGCCGAGCAAGATGTCTTAAAATATAAAGCCTAAGGAGTAAACATGAAAAAGATTGTTATTTTGTTTATTGCACTTGCTGCAATTGTCTTTCCGCTTTGCGCTCAACAGGGAGAATACACACGCAAATCCGTGAGTTCTCTCGGCTATGTATGGCTCGGCCCGGACGTTCGGGACGGAGCTTTCGACATGGATGCCTTTTCTTTATTTCTTTCCTCCTACATCGAAGTAGATCGCTTTGACTATAACGACCTTTCCCTCTCCTCATTAGATGAATTCAAAAGCCGTGCAACCGCGCTCAGGACGGCAAGCGTATCATCCTTAGGCGAGATCATGCAAGTGACCGTGGGCAGGGAAATTATCCGCATCCTATCTGATCCCGACATCCAAGAATCAAGAAGACTAAACATCGAAGACGAATCCGCCCGCGTTACATTAGCCCAAACTAAGGGGCGCGAATTTGGCCTCACTGCCGAGCAACTTGAAATACTCATGAACAGCGCCTACATCTATCTGCCTTATGTGACCTCTGCAAGCTGGGTACGAGACAGAGACGACGTGAAATATGAGATCAAGGGCGGCATAATTTGGTATCAATTACAAGTTGACAGCGATGGCGCAACTCAGATCGTTGCGGTAGAATCTTCCTCCACCAGCGGACAAGGAACTGCAACTATCGGTAATAACAACCACAAATCATATTCTTTCTCGGGCAAAACATTCGACACCAATCCACAGGAATACTCCATGTGCGCCGGACTACACGCCTGGACGAGAAACCTCTCCGTAATCATGCGTCAGATCCCTGATTTCTGCCTCACCGCTCAAATCCTGGAAAGAAAGAACAGAAAGAGATTTACCACCTCTTTAGGCCGCAAAGACGGCGTGTTTTTGGACGACACCTTCCGCGTTTTGGAATACTATGAAGACCGTGAAGGAAACGTGAAAAGCAAGAGAATAGGCTATGGCAGGATAGTAAAGAATGTGGACAACAGGGGCGGCAAAAACCCGGATAAATACTCCGAGATCAAGCTACACTGGGCAAAGAAAGTAATGCCCGGCTCCGTCTTACAGGAATATCCGCTAATGGGATTAGATATCAAAGTGACGCCATATTACACCCCCGATATCTTTATTCCCAGAGCAGTATTCTATCACGTTGATGCAGGCAATGTAGAGCAATCAGTAGGCATAAACCTCGTCATGGAATACAACATCGCGCCGATAATCGGCATCCCTCAAACCTTCACAGAGATGGAAATGGCTGTCGGACTTGTCAATCCCGGAATGGATATTGAATCCAGCGGCAGCTACCTATACGCCATATATATGGGACTCAGCAAAAAGCTTTGGGCAGGACGCCTCGGCCTCTCGCTCGGCGGAAAAGCCGGGGTTGACATCTTAGCCAGCAGTTCCGAGATTGATACCTATAGTCAAACGGATGTGGGCGCAGGAGCATTCGGCGTCAAAGGCGATGCAGACCTCATGTTTATGTTAGCCCCGAACGTTCATTTAACCGCCGGAGTAAGCAAAGGATTCCCCATCGGATCAGGCTTTGGCACCATGAAAAGATCTGGACAAAGTCACGACATTCCTGACTTTCGCTTAGATGGTATGGAACTATCCGGAACAAGGTTCAAAGCAGGCATAACCTGGCTCCTCAAACAGTGGGATTTCAATATGTTCGCCTTCATGGACGGTATGAAAAGCTTCTAAGAAACAAACAGATAATACAAAGCCCCGTAGCATTTGCCGCGGGGCTTTTTTGTGTGTGAAATATATTACTGACGTCTAAGAAAATCCTGCAAACTCGAGTTCAACTTGCGAGAATCTATCCTTATCTTATTGACCGCCTGAAGGATGGCATCGGATTCACTTTTTGCATTCCCTGTCCCTTTTGCAGAGAAGGAGCCCAGCTTTTTGCCATCTGACTTGCGAACCAGGAAGAGCTCCAGCCTCACATTTGCGATATAGCTTGAGCCGGCAAAACCATCCAAAGCCTTCACGTCATCTTCGGCTATCCTGCCTTCCAGCACGTATCCGGCATAGGGAGAGACGTTGAAAGCACTTCCTGAAAGAGCTCGAGCAACTATATTTTCCAGCCTCTCATCTCGCGCGCCCCACTGTCCCTTGATATTCAGTGAAAGCTCTGTCTTACCCACTTCCATTATTTCATAAAAAGCCTCGGCAAATCTGCTTTGAGAAAGCCGTGCCAAATGAGTAGGCAAGTCCCGCGCTTTACTGCGGATAACTATCTTTTTCATCCCTTCCAATTCCATCGCACGCGCCACAGCTCTATAATATCCCCCATCATCGCTTTGCCCGCTTTCCAAGGAACTTCCATCCCCATAGCTGATATGCACGGGATAGCCCGAAAGCGGGATTCTGCCGCCATCCGGAGAAGCGTAATAGACAAAGAACACAACGGGCTCCTGCAAGCGCACACCTTGCTCCGCTATTTGATCCCCACCGGAGACCAGCTCAAAGCTCACTCTGCCGATGAGATCACGCAATGCAGCATCGATTGTGCCCACATTCAGCTCGTGCCAGATGAAGTAAGGATGATCCGAAAGACTGTCATAAAACGCCTTTTTGGCATAGAGTTCGGGAAGATAGCTTTGCGCGTCCGTATAACTATCGATGGCAAAGAGCGGCTTGCCCTGAGAGACAAACTCTTCGGCATTATCCACCAAGTTCCGCGCCGCATTCTTCTTTTCATCCAGCTCGCTACGCAGGGAAGCAAGATACTTAGTTTTATCCAAGCCCAGCTTGACTTCGTGCACCTTCTTTTTCACTTTTTTGGAGATTACTTCTATGCCGTTGAGCGATTCATCCACCGTTAGCTTGATGTTTCTTTCTATAGATTCACGATAGGAGTGCTTTGCATCTTCTTCTATATCAAGCGCATTCAGCTCAGTGACTGACTCCACGCGCACGGAGATCTGTTGCGCAATTTTAGCCTGCGCATCTGCAAAAGCTTCGTCATAGCTCTTGCCCTGCCCTTCTCCATAGATGTAGTTATTTGCGCCCGCTGTCGCCAGCAAGAGCAGCGTAAAGATCGCGATAAATATATGCTTTTTCATCTTAGTCTCCCTCTTACTCAATCTTTAGTTGTATGAGTTTACGATTGAGGTTGATAGTCTTGAGATTTGCGCCCCAAGAGCTCTTGTTAAAATCCTGTCTAATAGCTCTAAATAGCGCTCTGGGGCTGTTTATCTTGCTCGGATTCACCCATGCTTGCAAGTCCATGGTATAGTCTGTAGCGATGTTTTCTTTATAGGAATTGCTCACCGCTTCCACGGCGTCTATGAAGATATCTTGAATGTCAAAGGCGTCGTCTTCGCCAAAGCTCCTATCTATGCTGAGAATCATCTTATATTGCACACCGCGCTTGATGTCGTCTCTCCAATATGCATCGATGCGGGCAAGGACTGCATCGATTGCGCCGGTTGCCGCTTCTTCCACGCTTATCATCGCCTCGCCTTGGCGCGCCTGACTATACCCCGTCTCGGTTCCTAAGAGTCTTCCCGATGAGGTTTCATAAGCGCGCACCGTGATGCTATGGCGTTTAGTATTATATCCCGCATTTTCCCATGCGCCGGCAAAAGTGATATAGACATCACTGCCAATGGATAGCGCAACCGCATAAGCCATATCTTCTTCCTGCCCTGCTATCATGTCCTGAATCTGCGTGAGATTGCCTATCTGATCTACCTGACCGGCATCCAAAACTTCATATTGCTTTGCGGTGAGATGGCTTTCTATTACTCCGCGACTGTGGCGCACTCCGGAATCTCTTTCCAAGGCTTCCAAGGGGCTCATCCCTTTTGCAACCGAGGGTATCACCATGATCTGCGGGCGCCCCAAAGCATCGCTGACCTCGTCTCTTCCGCTGATTATCCCTGCTTCCTGAAGATCGCGCATGAGCATTTCTTTGTTTACTTTAAAGCGCTTAGATATCTTCATCCCCGCGCCATCTTCAATACTCAGCCTTTGAATGAAGCGGCTATCTTCATAACTGATATATCTGCTGACTGCAGATTCCGTGAAAAACCGGGAACTTTGCCCTTCAAAGCTGCGTTGCTCGGCAGAACTACGCAGGATGGGATCCGTCCCGCCCATGATTGTGAACCAAACCGCACTGCGCTTGGCATCCAAAGTCGCTCTTGAGATTCCGTTTGCTTCCACATCTCTTTTTTTTGCGCGACCGCTCTTCTCTTCCGAGATATACACTCCCGTCGCCTCAATCAAGAGCTCGGCAGACGAGATGGTCTCTATCAAAGTGGCCTGTTTGGACACTGGTTCATTTGCAAAGAGGAAACTGCAAGTTAATATGAGAACTAAAGATAAAAGCATGATATTTTTCATGGTATCACTCCTATTGCTACACTTTTTCACTTGAGCGTATTAAAAACTATTAGTCATAGACTGTCAAGCAAATAAGCTGATTTTACTGATTGCCTATTGCTTCCTTATGGCTTACAGCTTAGCTTCTGCTGATGATACGCTCATGGCTATGACCACATCATGACCACATCATCACGAGAACCCTATAAGGAAGATACCCGAATGACACAAAAAACCTGCATGAAAAGCCCAAGTCTCTTGACAGATTCCCGCCATCTATAAAACTAAATCCACCAGATAAGAGGAAGGTTTGCACGATGAAAAAGCTAAATATGGATCTGTCCAATCTCAGTGATCTATTCAAGGATAAACTGCCGCCGGATAAGGTGGCAGCCGCTCAGACTGCGTTTTTGAAAACACTATCAAAGAAAATGCACGAATTTTATGGCGGGAAAATGCAGAGCTTGCCCAAGGCAGGACTCTATGGATTTAATTGGTTCAATGTGTGGTACACTCCCGGGGTTTCCGAGATTTCAACCTCTATCAGAGATAACAACTCTCTTTCATACACCCTTAGCGGCAGAGGGAATATGGTGGCCGTGGTAAGCGATAGCACCAGGGTCTTGGGCGATGGAGATTGTGGAATCTATGGCGGACTGGGCGTGATGGAAGGCAAAGCCATGCTGATGAAGTATTTGGGCGCCTGCGATGCGATCGCACTTTGTGTAAACAATCGTGATGAAGAGGGTAAGCCCAGCGCTGATAAGCTGATAGACTTTGTAAAGATGTTAGAACCCAGCGTGGGTGCGGTGAATTTGGAAGATATTTCACAGCCGAATTGCTATCGGGTATTAGACGAGCTGCGCGCATCTTGCGAGATTCCTGTGTGGCACGACGACGCTCAGGGAACCGCTTGCGTTACTCTTGCCGGAGTGCTAAATGCGCTGCACCTCACCTCGCGCAGCATTGAAGATAGCAAGTTCGTTCTCTATGGCTGCGGCGCATCCAATAGCACGATAGCCAGCTTCCTCCTCAAAGAAGGGGTGGATCCTGACAATATGATAATATTTGATAGCCGAGGCGGCATACATCTGGGTAGAACAGATCTCAGGGATAATCCCGATAAATTCAAGCATTGGGAGATGGCGCAAAAGACCAATCCTCAGCGGATTAACACCATGGAAGAAGCCATGAATGGCGCCGATGTGCTGATCGCGCTATCTACTCCCGGCCCTGATACCATCAAGAAAGAATGGATTTCGCTGATGGCAAAAGATTCCATAGTCTTTGCCTGTGCAAATCCTGTGCCGGAGATATATCCGCACGATGCTCATGAAGCGGGTGCGCTGATAGTTGCAACGGGGCGCGGAGACTTCCCCAATCAGGTAAATAACTCCGTGGGCTTCCCCGGCATTCTCAAAGGAGTGTTGCTCGTGCAAGCAAAAGCTATCAGCGATAATATGGCGATTGCGGCGGCTCATTCCTTGGCAAACTTTGCGCGAGAGCGAGGCATTGCCACTTATAACATAGTTCCTACTATGGATGAGACTGAGGTCTTTGCCCATGTAGCGGCAGATGTGGCGCAAGAAGCCATCCGAGAAGGACTTGCCCGCAAAAATATGAGCCGATCGGAAATTTTTGAAACAGCACTCAGTCAGATCAAAGAATCGCGTGCTATCATTCATGACATGATGGCGCAAGGACACATCAAAGAACCGGATCAAAACCTTTTACAAGAGGTATTTGAAGATTGCTTAAGGAACTTTCTCTAAATAAAAAAGAAAAGAGCGTTGTGCGCAAGAGGATAGGCTTTGCGCTTAAACTCCTGCTCACAGCGCTCATGCTTTGGTTCGTCTTTCGGCGTTTGGATCCCGCGACTATCAGGGATAGCGTGGCATCTTTGCCCTTACCGCTCATGCTGGGCATCATCCTGATCTCGGCGCTGAGACATTATATCCAATATCTGAATTGGTTTTGTGCGCTGAAGATGAATCTTGGGGTAAAGTTCAAGAGGAAAGAGGTGATGGCGTCTTATCTCATCGCTCAGCCGCTGCGCTTTGCCATCCCCGGCGGGAGTGCTTCCTTTGCTAAGATCTTCTATCTGGAAAATAGCAGCGTCTTTGCTTCCTTTATTGCAACGAGCACGGAGCGGCTGTTTCTTACTTGGGCTACGTGGAGCTTTGCCTCTATTGCCTATCTTTGCCTGTTTACTACGCATGTGCTGCTCTTTAGGTTAGGGCTAGTGGTGCTCTTGGTCTTCATCCCGCTGTGGGCTGCTTTCATCATGTCTTCAGTTCCAAAAACGAAGAAATATCTGCCGGGATACTTAAGTCAGGCGCCAAAGATGATGCTTTTGCAGATAGCCAATACTCTCTTTATGTATCTGCAATACTTTCTTTTGCTAAATCGCTTTGTGAAGATAGATGCAATCGAAACTTGGCTGAGCATGAGCCTTACCAATATCTCAAACTCCATCCCCATCACTATTTCCGGCTTGGGACTTAGGGAAGGTTTTGCCATGCACTTCTTGGCGGATTATGGCTTTAATGCGGAGCAGGCTGTGGCGGTGACGCTCTCGCTATTTGTCTTTCATGATGTGATAATTGCGCTCGTCGGCGCGGGGGTATTGCTCACCTCTCCCGCAAAACAAAAAAGAATCAAGCAAAGCTGAGCTACAACTCACCGATTAAGCCAATCTTGACCTAAATATAATTAGCCAATAAAGGTGAATGCTCGTTTATATTACGCAAATTCTACTTAATGTAGAACACATTATACAACTTTTCATTTGACATATATTTGCATCTTAGTTTGATTGCACCCTATAAAGAAGAATAACTTGAGGAAACACATGAGAATTTTAGTACTAAATTGCGGAAGTTCGTCTATCAAGTATCAATTGATCGATATGGACGACCAAAACTTAATGGCGGAAGGCATAATTGAAAGGATAGGAGAAAACATTGCACTCTTTACTTATAAGAGTGATAAATATACGGTTAGGAAGCAAGAGCTTCAGATCGATAATCACGAAGTGGGGCTCAGCCTCATCATCTCAACTTTGATAGATAAAGATAAGGGAATACTTAGCAGTTTGGATGATATCGACGCGGTTGGCCACAGATTGGTGCACGCCGGTGAACACTATGCAGATTCTGTGGTAGTTACAGATCACGTGATAGAAGTGATGAAAGAGTGCGTCTCGCTGGCGCCGCTTCACAATCCTGCAAATCTCAAAGGAGTGGAGGCCGTCAGCGCAGCCATGCCGGATTGCCCTCAGTGCGGAGTGTTTGACACCGCGTTCCATCAAAGCATGCCGGAAAAGGCTTATCTCTATGCCCTTCCCTTAGAGTTTTATCACGAAAATAAGATCAGACGCTATGGCTTCCACGGCACATCACACAAATATGTGAGCCTGAAAGCAGCAGAATATCTTGGCAAAGATGTTGAAGATCTCAAAATAATCACCTGCCACTTGGGCAATGGTGCATCCATTAGCGCAATCGATGGCGGAAAGTCTATCGACACCTCCATGGGACTCACTCCCCTCGAAGGACTGATGATGGGAACCCGCTGCGGCGATATCGACCCCGCAATCCCCATACATATGGAGCAAAGACTTGGCCTCAGCGTGGATGAAGTGAATAACATCTTAAACAAAAAAAGCGGCATGTTAGGGCTTTCGGGAATCTCAAACGATATGCGCGAGATAGAAGACGAAATCCTTAAGCATAATAACCCCGCAGCCATCACCGCACACGATGTATATTGCTATCGCATAAAGAAGTATATCGGCAGCTATATCGCCGCACTAAACGGAGTGGATGTCATCATCTTCACCGGTGGAATAGGCGAGAATATGCCCATCTTAAGAGAGTTGGTATTAAGAGACATGGACTACTTTGGCATAGAGCTCAATGAGGAAGAAAACGCCAAGTTTACCGGCGATATACAGATGCTGAGCACCGAGAATTCCAAGATCAAGATCATGAAGATCCCTACAAACGAAGAGCTGATGATAGCAATGGAAACAGAGAGACTTCTCTCATAAATCACTAATGTAAATAAACCAAAATTTAAGCCCTGATTAGGATGTGCCGACCATGAAAACATTTGACATAAGCTTTTTTAAGACGCTATATGAGTATTCACCGAACGCAGTATGGATAATAGACTTCACCAAGGCATTAAAGCGCCTTGAAGATGATAAAGATAAGTTAGGAGACGATATAGTTGCCCACCTTATCGATCATCCCGATAAAGCGGTGGAATATGTAAAACTGCTTAATGTGAAAAGTGCAAACAGGGCTACCTTGCAACTTACCGAGGCTAAAAGCGCGGAAGAGCTAAATGATAATATTCATCATATAATGCCTCTTCGAGCCTTGACCAACTTTCTTGAAACCATCGAAGAACTTCAAGAAGGAAGCAAGCGTGTTGAAAGAGATGGGGTTATAGGGACGATAGGTAAAGAGCAAAAACGCGTCCGTATATCATGGTCGATAATAGAAGGTAAGGAACATCCCCTTGAGCATGTAATAGTAAGCATGCAAGATATTTGTGAATTGCAAGAGGCAAACGTAAAGCTTGCTGAGCAAGAGACTCTTTTCAGATGCATATTTGAACAAGCCTCCGATGGCATCATGATCTTGGATAAAAACCTCGATATCATCCTGGCAAACTGCACGCTCACTGAACATACCGGAATGAATATGGATGAGTTCATAGGTAAAAACCTTCTGGAGTTTCATCAAAGCTATGTAAAGGAAATACAATTAGAAACCAAGATAGATGTAAGCGATAAGGGGCTCAAAGAACTCATCAAAAAGCAAAATGCGGGGGACTTTGTCCTTGAATATAGCTTCTTTGATAAGAAGGGTAAGATAAGATCTCAAAAGCAGACTATGGTACCCTTGGATAAAGAGGATGATCAGATCTATGCGCTCATAGTGCAAGATCTTACTTCGCTAAAGAGATCGCAGATGATAAGCAATATCCTGCACGAGATCTCACACGCCGTAAACGTAGTGGACAGCCTTGAAGATCTCTTTCACATCATACACAAATCCTTAGGCAAACTCATCGACGTTACAAACTTCTTTATCGCGCTCTATGATAGTAAGCACAATATCATCACCTTCCCCTATCTCGTGGACGAGGTAAACGACGATAGCAGTCCTTTGGATATACAAGATGGCTCCTCGCTTACGGCACAGATTATCTTAGGCGAAAAGAGCATGCTCATGGACTATCAGGATATAGAAGACTGGCGAAAAGAAAAGGGAGTGGTAGGCACAATATGCAAGAACTTCCTGGGTATCCCGCTGATCATCAAAGAGAAAGTGATAGGCGCAATCGTCATCCAATCTTACACGAGCAATGATCTCTATGATGAAGACGACAAAATACTCTTGGAATCCATCTCCGAGCAAATCGCTTTCGCGCTGCATAAGAAGCAGGCGGATGAGGATATCACTGTTCTCTTCCAAGCTATTGAGCAGGCGGGCGACGGCATAATCATCTTTAATCCGGATGGTACGATCAAGTATGTAAATACGGTCTTCGAGCGCATCAGCTCTTTCCGCAGAATCGAGCTCTTGGGCAAGCCCATCGAAGTGTTGCCTTTTGATGATGCCAGCAGAGCCGAGATGCAGAAGTTTTGGCTGAGAGTCCGCTCCAGTCAGCCTTGGCGCGGCAGATTGAACATGGTGCGCAAAGATGGCATGGTAATCACCTTAGAGCTATCAGTAAAGCCCGTGATAGACGAAGAAGGACGCCTCTCAAATATCATCGCCAGTTGTAAAGATGTCACCTATGAATTGATGCGTGAAGAACAGCAAAAACGCACTCAGCGCTTGGAAGCAGTGGGCAGGCTCACCGGCGGAATCGCGCACGACTTTAACAATATACTCTCTGCCATCATCGGTTATGCAGAGCTTGCGGGAGACGATATGCACCCCGAAAGCGAAGCTGCCGACAGCATCATGGAAGTATTAAAGAGTGCAGGACGTGCAAAGGAAATGATAGCCCACCTCTTGGCTTTCTCGCGTCAGGAAGAAGCAAAAACGGAAGTGATAGAATTGGCAGAACACGTCCGCGAATCAATCCGCTTCTTGCGCAGCTATATCCCGCGCTCCATCAAGATTGCAGAAAACATCACCTCCGAGCGCACGACTATGATCGCCGTTCCGGGACAAATACATCAGATCATCATCAACCTCGGCACAAACGCCATGCACGCGCTCAATCGTGAAGATGCGCTCATTCAAATAGATCTCGATCAGGTGAGCTTTACCTCAGACGAGATGAAGTCTTTCCCGGAGCTGGAACAGAGTCAATATCTTAAGGTCTCGGTGACGGATAACGGAACGGGCATAGATCCCGCTATCTTGGAAAACATCTACGATCCATATTTCACCACCAAAGCTGCCAATGAAGGAACCGGTTTGGGACTCTCCGTGGTCTATAGCATAGTAGAATATCACAAAGGCGCCATCCGCATCGAAAGCGAGATAGGCAAAGGCACCACTTTCCACATCTACCTACCCATGTATATCCCCGATGCTTGGCACCAAAGCGGCAGAGAACCGGATATAATAAACGAGGTAGAAGGGCATGAAACCATCATGTTCGTAGATGACGAGCCGGCTTTGGTAAGCGTGTTCCGTCAAGGACTTATGCGCCTCGGCTACAGGGTCGAAGGTTATATAGATCCACGCAAAGCATTGGAACAATTCAAGAAGAATCCCCATAGAATCAATATGGTTGTGACAGATACCACCATGCCCTATATCAATGGCGTGGACTTAGCTGAGCAGATGCTTGAGATAAGAAAAGACCTCCCCATCATTCTCTGCACGGGATTCACCACGCTGATCTCTGTGGATGAAGCGCGCAATAAGGGCATCAAAGACTTCGTGATGAAACCCTTTAAGATCAGAGATATTGCCGCCCGCATCCGTGAGATATTCGACGGAGTAAGCTCTTGAGAATAGATGTACTGCTAAATAAACTCTGCCTTACCAAGACGCGGAGCATAGCCAAGAACGCGGCAGATAAAGGACTTCTTCAGATCAACGGGAAGCCTGCAAAAGCCTCTGCAATCGTGAAAGAAGGCGACGAGATAGTGCTGAAGCTATACGGCTATGCAAATCTCTTGCGCATCACGGAAATCCCCTCGGGGAATGTTGCAAAGAAAGATGCCGGCAACTACTATCAAATGATCTCTCGGGAGCCCATAGAATAAAGGAAGAATAGCGATGCTGATTGGATCTCGGTCAAAGAGAGGGTTCCTGTTTCCCGCTCGGCTGAGAAGGCTGTTGCTATCACTTGTCTTCCTGTTTTCCTGTCTTTATTTATCCGGCTTTACCCTTTCTTACGAATCGGCTATGATTCAGATATATAGCCATACTCCGCAATCTCAATATGAGCAGCATGTAGGGCAATCTTTGGATCAGCGCATCACAGAGTTTCAGAAGAATATGGGCATCTATCCGGCTGAAAAAGCGAAGATTTACATCATCGGCGATGAGAAGGAATATCGCAGGCTGAGCTTGGGGAAAGCGGAGATTGTGGAGCTCAGCAGCGGCTTTTATGATAGTAAAGAGAATATCATCCGTGCGCGCTCGCCGGAGCAGGTGAAGGAAAACTATGTCAATTTGCTTCTGCATGAATATATCCATTGGTATATCGATCTGCTTTTTTATAATGCGCCCTTGTGGTTTCATGAGGGACTCGCCACCTTTCACAGTCAGCAAGTGGGTTACGAGCGCTATCTGATTTATCTCAAAGAGAGTTTGATCAATCCTTCCGGCAATCTCTTTCGCCTCTCATACAGCTATCCTGAAAGGAAGCAGGATTGGGATGGCTTCTATATCAGTTCTACCATGGCTGTGCGCTTTATGCAAGAACAGCATAGTGAGAATTGGGAGGGCTTTTGGGCAAGGGTCTCGCTGGATTATAAAGCAGGTAAGAAGGCGCATTTCAACCGTATTTTCAGCCAGAGCTATACGGAGACCTTATGGGACTTTCATGCGCGATTCACCGCTTATAGCAAGCGGCAGGGCTATATCTATCTCGTGGTGCTGGTCAATAGTCTCATCATTGCGCTCTTGCCTTTTGTGATGATCATTGCGGCGTATAAGAGGAGAAAGAAGATGAAGCTTCTGCCGGATATGCCGCTCATCGCTGAAGAGCAGATAGACCAGCAGGAGACGAAAGATTGATGGATGCCGAGTTTTTCTATGAAGGCGGCAAAAGACTTGACACTTTGGACTTTGATTTCTTAGTATCGCTTTAAGCAAACAATTAAAGAATCCCACAGATGGAGGATGGATTATGAACTATCTCGATCTTGCAATGGATGCGGCTTTGAGCCTCGGTGCTGAATATGCCGACATTCGCATCCAAAAGACCACCGATCAAGTGGTCACCATGCGCAATCTCAGCCTCAAAAATGCTGATATTCGCATCCTCGATGGCTATGGCATCCGCATCTTCAAAGACGGAGCTTGGGGCTTTGCCCACAACAATGTCTTCTCTAAAGAAGCCGTGATCAAGACGGTGAACAGAGCTTATGAGATCGCCTGCCTTTCTGCCAAAGTAAACAAAGATAAGAAGCTGAGACTCGCGCCCGAACGCAGTTATATCGCCAGCTTCAAGACACCGCTGAAGATTGATCCCTTCGACATCCCGCTCTCCCAGAAAGTGGAGATGATGATGGATGTAAACAGCATGATGATGGCTTTTGAAGGCATCGCGCAAACCAGCTTTCACATGATCATGCACAAGGATGAAAAGCTCTTTGCCAGCACGCTCGGCACCCGACTGGAGATCAGCCACCAATTTATTGATCCCGTGATCACTGCAACCGCGATTTATGACGGGGACAGTCAATCCAGAACCTTTGATGAAGGCGGCCGTGCAGTGGGCTGGGAGTGGATTGAGAGCATGGATCTCACCGAGAAAGCTAAGCAGATCGCCGAAGAAGCGCTGATGAAGGTAAAGGCAGATACGCTTGGTCCCGAAGAGCGCCGCACCTTGATCTTGGATCCCAATCACCTTGGGCTCACCATGCACGAATCTGTGGGACATCCCACCGAGCTCGATCGCGTCTTAGGCTGGGAAGCAGACTTTGCCGGCATCTCTTTTGCCACTCCCGAAAAGCTCAAGAATTATCAATATGGTAGTGAAATCGTGAACTTCATGGGCGATAACACGCTCGAAGGCGGGCTCGCGACCATGGGCTTCGACGACGACGGAGTGCCCGGACAGAAGTGGCATATCATCAAAGATGGCATCCTGAACGAATATGGCAGCACTCGCGATACCGCCATGGAGATTGGCTTAGATTACTCTCGCGGCTGCAATCGCGCTACTTATTACTACGATCAGCCCATCAATCGCATCCCGAACCTATACCTCATGCCCGGCAAGGAAAAGCTCTCCTTAGGGCAGCTCATTGCCGATACCGATGACGGGGTGTATATCCAAGGACGCGGCAGCTTCTCTATCGATCAACATCGTGTAAACTTCCAATTTGGCGGAGACTTCTTCTGGGAAATCAAGAACGGCAAACTGCATAGACCTCTGAAGAAAGTGCTCTATAAATCCTGTAACCCCGAGTTTTGGAACTCCTGTGATGCCATCTGCGACGAGCGTTTCTGGCGTCCCTTCGGCGTGGTGAATTGCGGCAAAGGACAGCCCAGTCAGACCGCGAGAATGACGCACGGTGCATCTCCGGCAAGATTCAGAAATATCCGCGTGGGAGGCTCTCAATGAAGACAGAAGATATTAGAAAATTCATCATAGAAAACACTAAGGCGGATGACTTTAGCTGCCTCATACGTGAGGTTGACAGTCATGAAACTCGCTTTGCTCAGAATGGTATCACCCAGCACTTAGCGGGACCTAAGATGGGTATCACGCTGAATCTCTCCTTTGGCAAGAAGAGCGGCTCAAGCTCTACCAATCAGAGCGATGAAAAGAGCCTGTTGCAGTTGATCAAGACCGCGGAAGATATCGCGATGCTGGCGCCTGAAGATCCTGAGCATATCGCTTCAGCTAAAGAGATCCAGCTTCCTAAGATAGACAATGTTTCGCAGGCGACGCTTGATCTCAGCCCCGAAACCATGGTGGATATCGTGCAAAGAAGCATAGATAAGGCGCGGGCGATGGATGCCCTTGTCTCCGGCATGTGTGAGAAACATCATCACAAGCTCTGTATGTTCACCAAGAACGGCTTCCACGGCAAGGATGAATTCACCATATTCGGACACTCCATGACGCTGAAGAAAGGCGATGTGGAAACCAAGGTGAGCTATGATTCTAAAGACTATGCCGGCTTTGATCTGGATAGTCTCTTTGCACGTCTTGCTTCTCAGGCGGAGGCTCTAAAAGATCTAAAGAGCTTCGATGCACAGAAGATTGCCGTCATCCTACGTCCTGCAGCACTCATGGAACTGCTGCGCTATATGGGCTGGATGCTCAATCGCAGACAGAGCGACGAAGGCTTTACGCCCTTCACCGGCATGCTGGATAAACAGTGCTTCGGCGAGCTATTTAACTTCAGTTCTACCCGCACGAGAGACGAGATAATTGCCCATTCTTTCATCACGGGCTGGGGCATGCCTGAGGGTATTCCCGCTCAGCAAACTCAGTGGGTGGAAAATGGTGTGCTAAAGAACATGCCCGTCGGAAGATATTGGGCAGAAAAGACCGGCGCTGAACCCTCCGGCATCTTCAATATGTATATCCAAGGCGGCGATGTAAGCGAAGAGGAGATGATGAAGATGGTGCCGCGCGGACTGATCATCAATCGTTTTTGGTATATCCGCCCGGTGGATATGAAGAGAGGCGAACTCACAGGCATGACCCGCGATGGCGTGCTCTACTTTGAAGATGGAGAAATCAAGCATGCGGTGAACAACCTGCGCTTCAACGAGATACCTCACGAGATGACCAAGCGCTTCCTTGCTTTGGGTAAAGAGGAGCTCGCTTCAGCCAGTGCCATAGTTCCCACTGCACTTATTGGGGACTTCAATTTCGTAGATAAAACAAACTTCTAACCCCAAATAAAAAGGGCTGTCCAAAGTCTTCTCTCTCCTTTCTTTGGCAGCCCTTTCTTTCTGATAATTAGCATTCAACCCGCTCGCATAAAGCTCCGATAATACAAATATTTATGCTTTTTATAGTCATTAAATCTGCTGCTGTGGAAAGCTTGCAACAAACTATTTACTAAATTGATGATAATTGTATTGACAGGAACATCGTATTTATAACACGGTGCACAGATAAGTGATTCCAACATTCCCATGTGCCCATCCCTTGAATATTCGGGTAAGCTCCAAGAATGTTTGAACCCGAAAAAACATAGGAGAAACACAATGTCAATGCAAGACAAAACAATCGTTTGCAAAGATTGCAACCAGGAATTCGTCTTTACCGTAGGCGAACAGGAATTCTACAAAGAAAAAGGTCTGCTAAACGAGCCGCAGCGCTGTGTCGATTGCCGTAAAGCCAAAAAGGCTGAATACAATCGCAACAGAATGCAGCGCCGCTAAGATATAAGCACATTCTAAGACGAGCTCCCTTAATTGGGAGCTCTTTTTTTGTCTTGAAATATCAGTTTGCTTTTAGTGGCTTAATGGGTTGTAATGTAGGCTTTACTGCCAAGCTTAATTATTTGTAATAGTATAGTATCTGAGGTTTGTCCCCGGATTGCTCGCTGAGAGTATAATAGCCCTTGCCGGATGCGTCAAAGCATATCGCCTCACCTTGGGGCTCAAGGATGTATGGCATGCTCTTGCCCGGCTTTAAGAGCGCTTTTGCAACGTTCTGCTTTGCGCCTATCTTGAACCTTCTGATGCTCCCGTAGTTCTTTACCAAGACCGTCTTGCCATCGGGTGAAATATCGGCAGCGGTGACCCAGCTCATCTGCATCACTCCCAGCTTCTTGGCGGTGAGAGTTTCGCCGCTTTCTTGCGGATAAGGCAGGTGGTATATGCCCACTTGCTCCTCTCTTTTGCTGATGATGTAGATATCGCCGGAGGTGGGATGCACAAAGAAGGCTTCCGCATCGCGCGCGCCGTCATCATAGACGTATTTAATAGTGCGCACATCCTGCACCACCACGAGGCTATCCTCTATCAGCGGCTCTTCAAAGATGTGGATGCGATAGTTCTTGTATTTCGCCTTGTTATCCCCTATGTCGCCTACATATATCATCGGCTTTTTGCTGATGGGATCTATGCAGGTAGCCATCTCTTCCCAATCCCGATTCTTGACTGTGGGCAGGTGTATCTCCGCGATGAGGTTGCCTTTACTATCAATGGCATAAACGCTGTTCTTGCCGCCTGAATCGTTGTGAGAGTAAAGCAGATGCGGGTTCTTCAGCCCTCTTGCCAGCCCCGATGCTTCATCTAAAAGCGGAGTATTGAGAGTGTGTTCTTGCGGCGGACGAGCCATAAGAAAGACAGAGCAAGCCAGCGCCACGATTAGGCTAAAGGCAAACACATTTCTAAGCATCTTCTTCCTCCTATCGTCCATCAAATGAGTTGATCCAGCTTGGGCAGCATTTCATGATAGAAATCATCAAAGCGATCTTCGAGAATGGCTTGTCTCATCATCGCCATGAGTTCCTGATAGAAATGCAGCGAATGTATAGTAGCAAGCCTCATGCCGAGAATCTCTTTCATGTGGATAAGATGACGGATATAGGCGCGACTGAAGTTCTGACAAGCGTAGCAAGTGCACTCCGGGTCGATGGGCGAAAAGTCGTCTTTAAAACGCGCCGCTTTGATGATCATCTTGCCATTGCGCGTGAAGATAGAGCCTTTGCGCGCATTGCGGGTAGGCATCACGCAATCGAACATATCCACGCCTCGCGCCACGTTATTGAGCAGGTCTGAGGGAGTCCCCACACCCATGAGATAGCGCGGCTTTTCGGCAGGTAAGACATCATTCAAGAACTCGGTGATGCGGAACATATCTACCTTCTCCTCGCCCACGGCAAGCCCGCCAATGGAGTATCCGGGAAAGTCAAGATCCATCAGCGCCAGTGCAGATTTCTCTCGCAGATCTTCATAGATGCCGCCTTGAACTATGCCGAAGAGTGCTTGATTCTCGTGATTATTAAAAGCTTTGAGCCCGCGCTCTGCCCAGTCTAAGGTGGTGTATAAAGACTTCTCTACATATTCCCGCGTTGCCGGATAAGGCGGACATTCATCAAAACTCATGATGATATCCGCACCCAAGGCTGTCTGTATCTCCATCACGCTTTCGGGAGTGAAATAGTGCTTTGAACCATCGATATGAGAGCGGAACTTCACGCCGTCTTTGGTAATCTTGCGCAGCGCCGCCAGGCTCATCACCTGAAATCCGCCGCTATCAGTGAGCATGGGTCTATCCCAACTGACGAACTTATGCAAGCCGCCCGCATCGCGGATAAGCTCATGCCCCGGACGCATATAGAGGTGATAAGTATTGCCCAAGATGATCTGCGCGCCTATGTCTTTCAGCTCATGCGGACTCATGGCTTTCACCGTTCCCAAAGTTCCCACGGGCATGAATACGGGAGTGAGAATCTCACCATGTTTTGTGCTGATCTTGCCGGCACGCGCCTTCGCACTTTTTGCAGTTAATTCAAATTTGAAAGCCATGTCACCTCGTATAGATAAAGCGATAAAGTAGTTTAGAAATATCAGAATAGAAGGCAAAAACCATGAGCATGATGAGCAGCGCAAAGCCTAACATCTGCAGGACTTCCTGAACCTTGAGCGGAACAGGGCGCCTGAAAATGCCTTCAAGCACGGCAAAGAGAATGTGCCCACCATCGAGGATGGGAATGGGCAAGAGATTCATCACCATGAGGATGAGGCTGATGGAACCCAGGAAGAGTATCAGCGAACTGAGCCCGCGCGACGCCATCTGAGTGCTCATCGAGGCAATCATCACGGGACCACCCACGCTGCTCTTGAGCTGTTCCGGCTTTTTAATCAGCATGAATATCCCCTGATAGTTCATCGCCACAAAGTTGAGCGCAGAGGCGGGACCATAGATCAGCGCCTCTCCCAAGCTCAGTTTGTGAGTGGACTTGATGGGCATATAATAGCTGATGCCAATCATTCTTTGATCTTGCATGGAGATGTTTTCCTCGAGATCTATATTGCGGATAAACTCCTCGTCTCCACGGCGGATGAGCAGCTCCACTTTGCTATGGGGCGAACCCATGATCAGCGAGCGCATCTCATACCAATCTGAGACTTGGACGCTATCCACCGCAACTATCTCATCGCCTTCTTTGACCCCCGCGCGCCAGGCAGGCATGCCGCTGAAGACTTCACCCACGACAGTATTCACCGCAGGTTTAAGCGCTGACATAAGCGAATCACGCTGAGCTTTTTCCACCATGAGACTAAAGGTCTCGCCCTCTCTTTCATAGCGGATTTCATTGGGTTCATCGCCTGTCAGCTTTACAAGGAAGTCGCTGAATCCAAGAACTTCCTCGCCGTCCACGTCTGTGATGAGATCTCCGGGGCTGAAATGCTCCTCCCAAAGCCCTTTCGCGCTGTGCACGATTGCCGGCACGTCCTCCATCTTTTGCGGCAAAAGCAGCGCAAAGATAAAGAGCAAAATACCCAAGAGTAGATTGGCAAAAGGCCCTGCAAAGATGATGAGCGCACGCTTCCACCAGCTTTTTGCGCGGAAACTGCCGTCATCCTGCCCCTCGTCTATCTCTTCATCCGGGTTCTCGCCTTTCATCTTCACATAACCGCCCAAGGGAATCCAAGAGATACGATATTTCGTCCCGCCTCTCTCAAATTCTGCGATAGGCTTACCGAAACCTACAGAAAAAGCCTCTATCTCCACCCCAAAAAAGCGAGCAACGAGATAGTGCCCCAGCTCGTGTATGGTGATGATGAGCCCCAGCGCGATGACAACGAGTATGAGATTTAGCATCAATTACTTCTTATTTGCGATGGTGATGGCGATGAAGGAGGCGACATCGGTGGCATAAGTTCCCGTGCCGAATCCCGCATCATAGCCCAACTCGATAGCCAATTCATGAGAAAGCCTCGGCCCGCCACAGATGAAGAGCATCTTATCGCGCAAGCCTTCAGCCTCAGCGAGTTCAATCAGACGGGTAAGGTTTTGCACATGTATGTTCTTTTGCGTAACCACTTGCGAGACCAAAATAGCGTCTGCATTTAACTCACGCGCCTTCGCCAAAAGCTCTTCGGAAGGCACTTGCGCACCCATATTCACGGTATTGAGCTGTTGATAGCGCTCCAGCCCGAACCTGCCGCCATAGCCTTTCATATTCATGATCGCATCGATCCCCACGGTGTGCGCATCACTTTCTATACAAGCGCCCACCACGGTGAGTTTTCTGCCTATATTTTCTTCTATAAATTGATCTGTTTCAGCCATATCCATCACGGGAGTTTCCACTATTTTGACCTTGATTTTGGAGAGATCCACAGAGGCGGAAGTCGCGCCATAGGCTATAAAATGCGTGAAACCTTCGCCCAAGTCTCTCATGCAGGTGATTTCCGCATCATCAAAGCCCATGGAGAGGATGAGTATGCGTGCAGCCTCTTTGCCGCGAGCATCATTCGACGCAGGCAGGGCAAAGGAAAGCTGAACTTTGCCGTCGTTAAGTGTATCGCCATAAGGTTTTACTATGTTTTTCATATTCCCAGCTCCTCTTTCATCTTATCCATGAATGGGTTATAATAGTTTTCATCGCGTTGGAACACTCCTTCAAGGCCTTTCCCGCCATTTTCCGGGCGGTGAATATCGGCAAATTCGCCGTTTGCCATAGCGGTAAACATTCCTTCTTCCGCCACCTTTTCGAGGAAAACGGTCGCTTCGCTGAGCACGCTATTTGCGCGCTTATTGATGAAGCTATCGGGTTTAAGTTCCAGGTTATCGCCCAGATTTTTCACCGCTCTGAAGATATATTCGGCGTTTTCAATTGCCAATGAACGATCCACAAGATGCGGAGTATGTATGGCTTCCGTCATCATTCCCAAGAGCTGCACGCCCTGATTTGTGAGCTGCCCCACAAAGTTGAACATGGCGCCCATGAGGTGGGTCTTGAAGATGTTTCCGCTGGCAAACTTCGTGGGCGGCATATATTTCACCGGTGCATCCGGGAAGAGCGTGCGCGTAAGCAGTGCATGTGCAAGCTCATAGCTGAAGCTATCCTCCATCTCGGGATCAATCTCGTAAGCGTGCCCCAATCCCATCTTATTCGGCTTCACTCCGCTTAAGAGGGCAAAGCTTTCGTTCAGAAGCTGGGATGCCGTAACGGTATAAGCCTTTTCCACGGCGTCCGAGGTGGTGAGATAGTTATCTTCCCCGGTCTGGATCTCGATTCCGGCATAAGCATTGATCATACGCGCGAAATATTGATCTAAAAGCGTGCGCTTAGGATTGATATCGCGGAAGAGGATGCCATACATGGCGTCATTTAGCATGAGGTCAAGCCTCTCGATGGCGCCCATGGCGGCGATCTCCGGCATGCAAAGCCCTGAAGCATAGTTGGTAAGACTGATATAACGCCCCAGCTCTTCGCCCACTTCGTCCAATGCTTTACGCATGATGCGGAAGTTTTCCTGAGTGGCATAAGTTCCGCCGAATCCAACGGTTGTAGCGCCATAAGGAACGTAGTCCAAAAGCGATTGAGCGGTGGAGCGGATCACTGCGATCACATCTGCCCCATCCTGAGCCGCAGCGCGCGCCTGAGTCGCATCTTCATAGATGTTTCCCGTTGCAACTATCACGTAGATAGCGGGCTGGCGACGCGGTCCATATTTCTCAAAAAGAGCGTCTCTATTTTCTCTCTGAGATCTGATGTGGGCAAGCATTTCATCGCTGAGCTTACCCAGCAAGTCATAGAGCTTTTGCGGATCTGCAGCGGGAATTGTTGAGAGATCGAGCTCGCCCGCGGCTACTTTTTCAGCCACTTCCTGGGCTGTAAGATCGTGCATTATCATGGCATTGCCGATGCGGATGGCAGCGCCGCTGAAGAGTGCGGATTTTTCCTGAAGGTGATCTATCACCACGTTGGGCAAGGGTTTGCCATCTTCTATGGCACCGTCTATGCCCATGAGACGCAGGACTGTGCGCTCAATGGTGACAGAACTTTGGCTTTCGAAAAGCCATTTGAGATCGCCGGTGATCTTTGCCGCCGCATCTCGGGCGCGATCAACAAGCGAATTATCGAGAACAAGTTTTAACATTCCTTCTCCAAATTACTGATATTTTTCTGATTACGAGCTTTTAAGTTGTTCGCTTTTGGTCAAGGAAAAAACGGCAAATACTTAATTACACAACCTCTAAATATATAGGGAAAACTCAAACAAATCAACTAAGCTTTCCATCATGTTGACAAACATCAACATCCAGCTTGCGACAAATGCATATATTGCCCTTGACTCATTTGCAAGGCAACAATTTAATACACTTGCTGGTGAATATGCTATGCAAATACTCTATTATTATGAATAATGTGTTTAACAGTTAGTGTGATTATTTATTGTATTTACCGTGCTTTAGTCTGTGACTATGGTATGAAAAAGATTTGTTTTTCGTATTCAAACCAAGGCTTTTGCTGAGGCAAAAGTTTAATTGATTTCTTATTTTCAAAACCAAATGGCTTGCCTGTTTAAGCGATTAAAGAGCTTTCTCTTATCTTGAGAGGCTTTGATTTTGGTGAGCCCCTGCTTCTTTTTAACCAATTTAAAAAACAAATAATTATCTTCTCATAAGGAGAAATGCAATGAAAAGAAACCTATTTTTCGTGTTGCTCGTGATACTCAGTATTAGTTTTATGGGCAACCTCTTTGCGCAAACTTCCGTAACTATAGGGAATGGTACAGCTTCACAGCGTCAGCCCATGAGTCCATACTGGGGACATGAACGCTCTGCTGCACTTTATACCTTTGCAGAAATTGGCGGTGTAGGCACGATTGAAAGCATTGGCTGGAATGTTGCAAATAGCAAGACCACTGATGTCCCATACAAAATCTATCTTGGCACAACTGCAGACACGCAGCTTACAAGTCAAACTTTTGACAGCCTCACTCAAAATATGATTTTGGTTGACGAAGGAAATTACGCGTTTGATAGCCTTGGCTGGCATACAATCACACTTAGTAATCCCTTTACTTATACGGGCGGAAATCTCGTAGTTGCAGTAGAAACCAACTATGGTGGAAGCGGTGCCGGATATGGTAACTACGCAGAGTTCTATTATACTACTGCTACAAATGCACACATGTATTGGAATGCTGATAGCAATCCTCCCGCTGGAAATGGTAATGTTAACAGTTATCGTCCAAACCTCATGCTCTCTCTCGGTGAGCTTACCGGAGACCCTGAACTCTCTGTTAACCCTGATACTGACTATGAATTTCCTTTAACAATGATTAATACCACAGCCCAAAAAGAATTCTCAGTGGCAAATATAGGCGGTGGCAATATCAATATTACCGGATTCAGTGTTTCCGGTTATGGATTTGCCTTAGCAGATGCATTCACTCCCGTAACCTTAGGTTCCGGCAATATGCATAATTTCACGGTTGAATATACTCCTACAGTAGCCGGCAACCATACCGCAACCCTCTTAATTGAGACAAGCGCGGGCAACCATAGCGCACAGCTCAGCGGCTCATGCTTTGATCCCACTATCAGAGAACTACCTTACACGGAAAACTTTGATTCTGTTGCTACCACTTCACTGCCCTTAGGCTGGACTGTGCTTAATCCAGACAATCCAAATGTCACTTGGCAAACATCCACAACAAACCCAAACAGTTCACCAAATTGTGTGAGGATAGGCTATACCTATTCAGGTGATGGACCGCTTAATGACTGGTTTATCACTCCGCCTGTAGAGATGGAAGCAGGTGTTGAATATCGCATCAGCTATCACTATAGAGCAGGTAGTGCAAGCTATTATGAAAAACTTGCTTTAAGGGTAGGAAATGCTCCCACCGCTGCAGCCATGACAGAAACTTTAATAGACCACGATGGTTTTAATCACGCAACCTATGATTTGGTAAGAACAATGTTTACACCTACTGCTGACGGCAACTACTTCTTTGGTTGGCACGCATATAGTGCAGAAAACCTGTTGGCTATTTATGTCGATGATATCACCATTGAATTGGCACCTACCACGCCTCTCATCACACTACAAAACGATGATATTAATTTTGGTTCAATGCGCGAAAACACAATATCTGATTACCAAAATCTCATTATTCGTAATGTTGGCTCCGGCATGCTTACAGTCGATATGAGTAATGTCAGCCTCGTCGGCAGTGATACGGATCAGTTTGAAATTGATTACTCTGTTTTGCCTTTGAATATTGCAGCAGAAGAAAGTGCTAACTTGCCCATTAGGTTTGTGCCCAATAATGCAGGATTCAAATCTGCAACAATACAGATTGTAAACAGCGCAACCTCTGATGTACACGAAGCTACCCTCAGCGGATTAGCCGTTGGAGAAAACGATCTCTTTGAAAGCTTTGAAGCAACGACCTTCCCGCCTGCAGGTTGGGCAAACCCAGGAAGTTGGTCGAGAAGCACAACATATAAAGTAGATGGTGATGCCAGTGCCTATAAATATGGCAGTGCGTCCACGCAATATATCTTAAGAACTCCCATGCTTGATGTTGGCGCAGGAGATGTATTTAACTTCTGGTCATTAGTAGGCACTATCACCGGTAAACTCCAGCTTGTATATTCGGAAGATGAAAACACTTGGACACAGATTGGCGCCGATTTAGAACACGCCGCAACATCAACTTGGCATAACCAAACGGTTGACATCAGTTCTTTGGCAGGCAGCAGCTACTACTTCGGAATCAGAACAGGCTTGCAGTCATCATCGTTCTACGTTGATCTCGTTGCCGGTCCTCAGCCCACGCCAATGTCACCGGGAACTCCCACGCTTAGTGCCCCTGCAAACGCAAGCACTAATCAAAATGAGATGCCTGAGCTTAGATGGACTGTTCCCACCAGCGGTGGAGTTGCCTTTGGATATAATATCTATTTAGATACTGATCCAAACCCTACAACTCTCTTTGCACAAAGCACCACAAACAGCCTACTTGTAGCAAGTCCTTTAGATTGGAATACCACATATTACTGGAAAGTTGCTGCATATAACAATACCGGCGAAGGTGTAGCAAGCGATATATATAGCTTTACCGTGAAAGAAGACTCAACCATCCGCACATTCCCCTTTGTAGAGGGATTTGAAGATGGATATACGCAAGGTCAAGCTGTTGCAGGACACTGGACTCAGATCACAGGGCCTGAATTCACCAGTAGGCGGTGGACTGCGAATAGAACAGAAACAGGCTATAATCGCACTCCGAGAACCGGAAGCTGGAATGCCTATATGCAGTGGAGCGGAGAATCTACTTTGGTCCGCCCAATAGCACTTGAAGGCGGAAAAAACTATAAATTAGAACTTTATGCTCGTCAAGATGGTGCGGTTGCTGCAAACGCAAAGATCAAAGCCAGCTACGGCTTGAGCGGCACTCTTGCCAACCTTAATGAAAGCATTATTGAAGAAACCGGCATAGTAAACGGAGACTATCAACAGCTTGAAGGATACTTCTCTCCTGCTGATGATGGAATTTATTATATCGGTATCACGGGATGGATAAATGGTTCACCGTATTACCTTAGCATAGACGATATAAAGATTATAGAAATCAGTGATGACCCTGTATTAAGCTATTCACCTGAAAGCATCGATTTTGGTGATACTATTTTTGGCACAGCGGTAGGACCCAGAAACATCACGATTACAAATGATGGTGGCGGTTCTTTAGAGCTTGTTGCAAGCGATTTAGAAATCGTAGGCCCAGAAGCTGCTATGTTCAGCTTTGACGATAGCGTTTTCCCTGTTTCTCTTGAAACCGGAATAAATGCTTCTATCCCTGTATTTGTAACCGGAACAGTTGAAGGTGCTGCTTCTGCTACGCTCATTATCAACTATGACGGTGTGGGGCATGAAGTAGCACTAAGTGCCAACGTCCTACCCGAAGGTTTATTCACGATGGGTGATGATATTGCAAACGATTATCTTCCAATTTCTGCTTATCATAGGCATAGCTATTCTCAAACCATCTTTTTGCAAAGCGAGTTAGGAGTTCCTGATAAGCAAATAGAAAGTATATCTTATTACTGGAATGGAGCAGGAACGGCTACTAACTCCAGAAATTGGGAAATCTGGATGGGACATACCCAGCTTGAATCCTTTGAAAGCACATCAGATTGGGTTCTTGCAAATGATATGACTCTTGTCTTTAGCGGTGAAACACCTGTTTTAAACACAGAAGGTTGGATTGATATTCAGTTAGAAATGCCCTTTGCGTATAATAATACAGATAACCTTGTGATTGCAGTTAAAAAAACCGCAAGTACTTGGGATTCAAGCAGTTATTATTTCTATAACACAATCTCTTTTGATGGACGCAGTATTCGTTATCAAAGCGATAGCGTTGTGCCTGACCCTGCTACACCCCCCACAGGATTGCTTACAGCATCATATCCCAACATCAGAATGTATTTTGCCGATGTGCCTGAAGATGCCATATTGTCCATTACACCTGATTCTTGGGACGCCGGTGAAATCATAATCAACACTCAAGCTTCAACACAATTTACCGTGCGCAACATTGGCGGTGGAACTTTGGTTGTGAATGAGGTTACAGTATCCGGCGACTATTTCTCCCTGGCTGCTCCCCTTACCGGTGCAAGCCTTGAAACTGGGGAAGGTGCACCATTTACGGTAAACTTCAATCCTCTTGCTGCCGGTGACTATCAAGGTTCTATTACAATAGATACAAGTGTTGGCGTAGAAAATATCGAAATTGAAGGAAGTTGCTTTGATCCCACGATCAGAGAACTGCCTTATACGGAAAACTTTGATTCTATGACCACTCCTACCATGCCTATGGGCTGGACGGTACTGAATCCGGATAATCCAAGTGTCACTTGGCAGACTTATTCAACAAACTCTTACAGCTCTCCAAATTGCGTGAGAATAGGATATACTCCCTCAGCCGGAGGACCACTTAACGACTGGTTTATCACTCCGCCTGTAGAAATGGAAGCAGGCAAAGAATATCGCGTTAGCTTCTATTACAGAGCAAGCAGCTTTTATGGCGATGAAAACTTGGCTCTATACTTTGGCTCTGAACCAACAGAGACAGGCATGACTGAACTACTCTGGTCGGATGAAGGTTTCAATAGAGATAGCTACGCTCTCGTAGAAGAAGTTGTAAGCCCGACGGCTGATGGTAGCTACTTCTTTGGCTGGTATGGCTATAGTGAACCATATGAATATGGTATCTGTGTCGATGATGTCACAATAATAGAACTCAGCCCCACACCTGTGTTTGTAGTAGAACCGAGCAGTCATGATTTCGGCGAATTGAAGATCAACACTACAAGCAGCAAAAACATCAAGGTGACCAATATGGGTGGCGGCGAGCTCGTTATTACAGAAATTGAAATCAGTGGCGATGATGCATTTGCATTGGGAACGCTTCCCACACTGCCTGCAATTTTGGAAAGAGATGAATTCATCAATTTTGATGCCATATTCGCTCCCACTGCAGCAGGAGACCATAATGCAACTATCACCATCACAGATAACCAAAACACTCGTTATACAATCAATGCAGGCTCTTTGAGATCAGGTAATTCACGTAGTCGTGATGATCACACAGTGACGCTCACAGGCTCTTGCTTTGATCCCACGATCTATGACTTCCCCTATCTTGAAGACTTTGGAACTACTACTGCTGATTGGCCACCGACAGAGTGGACTCAAAGAAATGGTTTGTATCCAAATGCAAGTGGCACAACTTCTCAATGGGTTAGAGGAAACTGGCTAAATGGTGCTTCCGGCAATAATGCCGCAAAGATAAACATCTATGGCACAGTGAGAAATGGCTGGCTTATCACTCGTCCTATAAACATCCAAAGTGAAAACTTTGAACTAAAGTTTGACTTAGGATTGACTAAATGGAACAACCCAGATCCTATCAACGATTTAGAAGGACAGCCGGATGATAGGTTTATGGTTATCGTCTCTGATTCTCCTGATATGGCTAATCCCTCTATCTTAAGAGAATGGAATAATGATGATTCAGAGCTTGTGTTCAACCATATTCCTCACACCGGAATCCCTGTATCAATTCCACTGACGGGAATTACCGGCACAAAATACTTTGCTTTCTATGCAGAATCTACGATATCGAACGGGGACAACGACCTCTTTGTCGATAATGTTCTTATTAGAGAAATCCCTGATAATCCGATATTTGTAATAAACCCGGAAAGCCATGATTTTGATGATATAATGGTAAATACATCTGCAAGCCAGGTCTTTACCATCATCAATAATGGTGGCGGTGCGTTGATCATAGATAGCATTGAAATTGATGGCGATGATGCCTTCAGTTTGGAAAATCTGCCCGAACTGCCCACTACACTTGGTGCTGGAGATACTGCGACATTTGGCGCCGTATTTGCTCCCAGTGCAGGAGGAGACTATAGTGCAATTATCACCGTCATTGATAACCTTAATACTCGCTATAGTGTAAATGCAGGTTCCAGGAGATCAAGCAACACCCACAGCCGCGCTGCTAATACAGTAACGCTTACGGGCTCTTGCTTTGATCCCACCATCCGCACGTTCCCCTTCTTTGAAGGATTTGAAGATGGTAATACCCATAACTCTACAACAATAAGTCAGTGGGAACAGATCATTGGATCCGGAACTAAGCAATGGACTGCAAACAATACCTTTACAGACCGAAATCGCACTCCAAGAACCGGAAGCTGGAATGCATTCCTCAGCTGGGGTGGTGAATCAACCCTCATTCGCCCCATAATGCTTGAGGCAAATCAAGAGTATAAACTCACGTTCTACGCTCGTCAGGATAATGCCAATAGCACACTCGCAAATGTAAAAGCTGCTTTTGGTGCAGGCAATACCTTAGATGACCTCACGGAAACGATCATTGAACAAACAGGTGTTGTAGATGGCGACTATCAGGAATTTAGTGGAGTTTTCAGCACTGAAACCGGTGGCATATACTTCATCGGAATCACTGGTTGGATAGACAGCTCACCCTGGTATCTCATTCTCGACGACATCACCATCGACTACAACTACATTGTCACTCCCAATGACCATGCAGATGTCGGTGGAGATACCACTGCATCAGTTACCGGCGACGGATTTGTCGGTGCTATCGAAGTGCCGATGGCTCCGGAAAATCTCACCCCAATCCCGAACCCCTCCTTCGTTGTAATAAACCATCAGGTCTGGCAGTTGATCGGAACCGGAGAAATCAACCTCAGGTTCGACAACAACGGCACAGAAGACATTTGGTTTAGCCACGTTGTCGGCGGAGCTTGGTTTGCGCAAGAGATCCCTGCAGGCGGACACATTAATGTCTCGGTCGATCTCGACGCCAAGGATGCAAGCCTCGAATTCGCCCTCGGCACAGGCGGCAATCCCACCCTACCCGTGGAACTCAGCTATTTCAACGCCGTATTCATGCTAAATGAAAACAGCGTGAAACTTAGCTGGAAGACGGAATCCGAAACCCAAATGCTTGGCTATCAGATCTATCGCAGCATGGATACAGAACTGGCAAATGCCATTCTTATCACCCCTCAGATAGTCACAGCATCCAATAGCTCCACAGGAGATAGCTACTCCTATCTTGATAAAGAAGTAGAAAGCGGAACCTATTACTACTGGCTGGAAGCCGTGAGCTACAATAGCTCTGACTATTATGGCTATCAGACTGTTGTGATAGATATCCCCTCCGCTCCCGAATTGCCGGAGATCAGCTCCATGGGCAATGCCTACCCCAACCCCTTCAAGAATGCAACAAGTATAGACATCGCAATCAAGGGCGGGGAAACGGGAAGCTTCACCATCTACAACATGCTCGGACAGGCTGTATATAGAGAAAAGCTGAGCGAAGGTAATGCCACAATTCAATGGCATGGTCGTGATAGCAATGGAAATCGCTGCGGAAGCGGTGTATATTTCTACAAGCTTGTCACACCCACGAAAGCCGAAACCAAGAAAATGGTAATAATGAAGTAAAACATAGCAAAACCTAAACATAAAGGGAGCTACTACGGTGGCTCCCTTTTTTATCATCAAGCTCGTGCCCTTCTGATGGTGCACACGCAAATCCTCTAATCTCAATCCCTTACCCTCTTCTTCCCTATGGGGTTCAGGTGGAGATGCGGTCATGATGTGCTCATGAGCATGACCATATCATAAGCAAAACACAGGCTGTATCCAATAGGGAAGCCATAGCAAAAACCCCTCCACAAGAGAGCAATTCATCTCACATCTCAGGTGCATTTACGCGCCTCAAAACCCGCATTCGCAAACAAGACATCACCTTTTTAGTTGACAAAAAAGCCACTCTATGTATTTATGCTTCTTTTAATGATATAAAGCAATAATTTGTTGTCGTGATATATATCTTAAGTAGATATGAAACTGCACTGAATCACGTTCAACATAAGGAGAATACAATGGCAGTACCAAAGAAGAAAACTTCTAAAGCCCGCAGAGACAAGCGCAGGAGCCACGATGGTCTCAGCTTACCTGCTACCAGCGTTTGCTCAAAATGTGGCGAGCCCAGCCGTCCGCATCACGTTTGTGAAAATTGCGGCAGCTATAATGGCAGACAGATCAAAGAAAATAAGGAATAATCATTGCGCGTAGCGCTTGACGCATTTGGCAGCGACACAGCCCCTTATCCCGAGATTGAGGGAGCAGTTCTCGCCATCAAAGAAGATCTCTGTAAGGAAGTGATCCTGGTTGGAGACGAAGCCATCCTAAAGCCGGAATTAGAAAAGTATTTCTACGATCGCGATAGGATCAGGATCGTTCACGCACCGGATCGCATCGGGATGGACGATGATGCCGCCCGCTCTGTGAGATCGAAAAGAGACTCCTCCATGGTGAGGGCGATTGCGCTGCACAAAGCCGGCGAGGCTGATGTGGCCGTCTCGGCAGGCAATACCGGAGCAATGATGAGTGCATCTTTGCTTACCTTAGGACGCATGAAAAACGTCCTTCGTCCCGCTATTGCCGGCGTTTTTCCCACCCAAATCGGGCATGAAATCATCCTCGATATCGGGGCAAATGTGGATTGCACCGCCGAGCACCTCATGCAATTTGCCATCATGGGCTCAAAATATTATGAATATTTCTTTGAGACGCCAAATCCCCGCATCAGTCTTCTGAATATCGGGGAAGAAAGCGCCAAAGGAAATCAGATGTCCAAGGAAGCTTATGGGCTTCTCTCGGAAAGTAAAGATGTCAATTTTATCGGAAACATCGAAGGGAAAGATATTCTTGCCGGCATCACGGATGTGATTGTCTGTGATGGCTTTGTAGGCAATATCATGCTCAAAACGATTGAAGGCGTAGGCTTCTCTATATTTTCAATCCTCAAAGAGCAGATGAACAAAGATTGGGTTGCAAAGCTCGGCGCACTCCTTGCTTTCCCCGCTTTCACCTATATCAAAAAGAAATTAGATCACACAGAATATGGCGGTGCGCTCTTAGTCGGACTCAATGGCATCCCCGTTGTGGCACACGGACGCAGCAATGCAAAAGCCATCAAAAATGCCTTGAGATTCGCCTCTCGCATCGCAGAATCAGGATTTGTTCAAAGTACCAGAGAATATTTTGAGAGGTTGTAATGAGCCTTTACAAAGCAAAGTTTTCCGCCTTTGGCAGTTATGCACCCGCCAAAGTACTCACCAATCAAGACCTTGAAAAGATAGTTGATACCACCGATGAGTGGATAAGAACGCGCACAGGAATGGTGGAAAGACGCATAGCCGCCGACGATGAAGCAGCCAGCGATCTCGCCTATCATGCCGCTGTAAACGCAATCGAAGCATCAACTGTAAAGTTCAAAGAAATTGATCTCATCATCGTTGCCACCATCTCCGGCGATCACGCCTTCCCCTCAACCGCTTGCATATTGCAAAAACGCCTCGGACTCAAGGGCATGCCCGCCTTTGATCTCGCTGCCGGTTGCACGGGATTCATCTATGCAGTGGATGTGGCAAAGCAATTCATAGAAAATGGCTCGGCAAAACACGCGCTCGTGGTGGGCGTGGAAGTGCTCAGCCGCGTGGTAAATTGGGAAGATAGAAACACCTGCGTTCTCTTTGGAGATGCAGCGGGTGCAGCAGTGATTTCCAGAGCCGAGCCCGGGGATATATCCCACATCATGGGTTCGCTCATGGATGCAGACGGAGCGCATGGCGAACACCTCATGCAAGCCGCAGGCGGAAGCAGACTTCCCGCTTCTCAAGCCACAATAGATGCAAATCAACACACTATTTACATGGAAGGAAATCGCATATTCAAACACGCCGTGCGCAGCATGTATGCCTCATCCGATGCGCTGCTAAAGAGCAGCAATCTCACGGGTTTGGACATAGATTGGGTGATCCCCCATCAGGCAAATACCCGCATCATCGAAGCGCTGGCAAATCGCATGAAAGTTCCCATGGAAAAAGTGATTGTAAATATACAAAAATATGGCAATACCTCCTCGGCGACCATCCCTTTGGCGATAGATGAAGCCATCAGGGCAAATAAGATACGCCGCGGAGATATAATGCTGCTCACCTCTTTCGGTGCAGGGCTGACCTGGGGCAGCATCTTAGCGAGATATTAGGAGGATATTCTTTTGAAAACAGCCTTTGTTTTTCCCGGACAGGGAGCCCAGTATGTAGGAATGGCAATGGACTTTGTAGCCAATAATGCCGAGTATGAAAAGATACTAAAAACTTTTGACGATGACCATGGAACAGAGCTTTTTAGCGCCATGCAAGAAGGACCCGAAGAGCTGCTCAAAAAGACCAGTCTCACTCAACCTGCCATCCTTTTCCATAGCATCTGTGCGCTTCGTGAGTTCCAAAAAAGATTTGATATCAAGCCGGAATTTGTGGCAGGGCACTCCTTGGGCGAGTTCTCCGCTCAGGTGGCATCCGGCGTGATGGAGCTTCCCATCGCCATGCATATCGTGCACAAACGCGGTGAATTCATGATCAATGCCGTGGGCGAAATCCCCTTTGCTATGGCAGCTGTGATAGGGCTTGATCCCCGGAGCGTCACCGAAGTTTGCGCCGAAGCCTCAGAGGCAGGACTCGTGCAAGCCGTGAATTATAACACCCCCATCCAAACTGTGATCTCCGGCACCAAAGAAGGGGTTGCAAGAGCCGGTGAGATCGCTAAAGAGCGCGGCGCCAGAAGGGTCTTGCCCCTCATAGTAGGCGGTCCTTTCCACACTCCGCTCATCGAAAAAGCAGCCGTGTGGCTACGCTGTGAAATGAGCAAGTTCGAGTTCAAAGACGGCAAGATTCCCGTGGTCTCAAATCTCGATGCACTGCCCTCACTTTTAGGAAATATAAACAAAGAAAAGCTCAGCAAACAGATCATCTCAGCCGTGCGCTGGGTGGATAGCGTGAACTTCATGATCGATGCCGGAGTCGAGCGCTTTATCGAGTTCGGTCCCCAGAAAGTGCTGAGCGGAATGATAAAGAACATTGACAAATCTGTTCAAATATATTCTGTTGACACAATAAGCGATCTGGATGATTTAGAGATACTATTTAGATGAACATCATTCAGATACAATCTATTAAGATATAGAAATAAAGGATTAAACAATGTACGATTTTACAGACTCAGTGGTTTTGATTACGGGTGGATCTCGCGGTATAGGCCTTGCAATCGCAGAGCATTTTGGCAAAGCAAAGGCTAAAGTCATCATATTAGGAAGAAATCAAGAGAGCCTGGATAACGCCATATCAAAGCTGAAAGAGCAAGACATAGACGCCGCCGGATATTCGGCAAGCGTCTCGGATTCCGCAAGAATGGATGAAGTCTTTGCCGATATCATCAAAGAGCATGGTAAGATCGATGTTTTGATAAATAATGCCGGCGTCACCAAAGACAATCTCCTCATTCGCATGAAAGAAGAAGATTGGGAAAGCGTAATGGATATCAATCTCAAAGGCGCTTTCGTATGCACGCAAAAGGCTTTCAAACACATGATGCGCGCGCGGAGTGGCAGCATCATCAATATCAGCAGCGTGATCGGACTCATGGGTAATGCCGGTCAGGCAAACTATGCGGCTTCCAAGGGCGGAATTATCGCCTTTACAAAGAGCTGTGCAAAAGAGTTTGCCCCGCGCAATATCCGCGTTAATGCCATCGCCCCCGGCTTCATCGAAACCGAGATGACGGCTGAACTTTCGGATTCCGTCCGCGCTGAATATGCAAAAGTAATCCCCTTGGGCAAAATGGGGAGCGCCGCCGAAGTGGCAAAGGTCTGCCTTTTCTTAGCTTCTGATGAAAGTAGCTATATCACGGGACAGACAATCGCCGTAGATGGCGGACTCACCATGCACTAAAGCCCAAATAAATAAAGAAAAGAATACTTCAATAACATAGGAGGAACAATGGATATTGAAGCTAAAGTAAAACAGATCGTAGTGGAAGAACTTGGAGTTGATGAAGCTCAAGTAGTTCCCGAAGCAAACTTTGTTGATGACCTTCGCGCAGACTCATTAGATAGCGTGGAACTCATTATGAAGTTTGAAGAAGAGTTTGACCTGGTTATTCAAGATGAAGAACAAGACAAACTTACTACCGTTGGTGATGTAATCAATTATCTGAAGGAAAAACTCGGATAATAGATCATCGTAAGAAACAAGGAATCAATCCTGATATTATTGTATCAGGATTGGTTCCGCTTTAAATTAAAACTAAAATCTGCCGTAGCTGTAAATTACAGCCGGTCTAATATACTTTACATGAGGTAAAAAAAAGATGAAAAGACGAGTCGTGATAACCGGAATCGGAGCCATTACTCCTGTGGGGCACACAGCTGAAGAGACTTGGCAAAGCCTGGTCGCCGGCGTATGTGGAACAAGGCTGATCACTCGTTTTGATACCGAAGGACTGCCCGTTCGCATCGCAGCTGAAGTAAAAGACTATGATGCAGAAAAGTACTTCGATCGCAAAGAAGCCAGAAGGATTGATCCCTATACCCAGTTTGCCATGATTGCGGCAAATGAAGCCGTGAAGGATGCAAAACTGGAAGAAGGCAGCTTCGTCCCGGAGCGCGTAGGAGTCATAACCGGAGCCGGAATCGGCGGCATGCTCACCTTTGAAGAAGAGTGTGTAAAATGCCACACCGTAGGCCCCAGGCGCATCAGCCCCTTTTTTATCCCCAAAATGATAGGCAATATCGCCGCTGCACATATCAGCATAGAACACAATTTTAAAGGGATAAACTTTAACGTGATGAGCGCCTGCGCCAGTGCAAACCATGCCCTTGGAACCGCGATGCGCGCCATCCAATATGGAGATGCAGATATCATCATCAGCGGAGGCACGGAAGCTGCCGTCACGCCCTTGGCTGTGGGTGGCTTCACATCCATGAGAGCGCTGTCTACGCGTAATGACGATCCTCAGACTGCGTCCCGTCCTTTCGATAAGGAGCGCGATGGCTTCGTGATGAGCGAAGGCGCGGCAATACTGGTTCTCGAAGAGCTGGAACACGCCAAAAAGCGCGGTGCAAAGATATATGGCGAGCTCAAAGGCTATGGCGCCACGGGCGATGCCTATCACATCACCGCTCCCACAGAAGACGGCGAAGGAAGCTCTCGAGCTATGCTCATGGCTCTCGAAGATGCCGATCTCAAGCCCGAAGATATAGATTATATCAACGCGCACGGCACCTCTACTCCCCTGAATGATAAGGGCGAAACCCAGTCCATCAAAACAGTTTTTGGCGAACATGCATACAAGGTCAAGATCAGCTCCAGCAAGTCCATGGTGGGACACATGTTAGGCGCTGCTGCCGGTCTTGAAGCTATCGCCTGCGTCAAGAGTATTGAGACGGGAATAATCCATCCCACGATGAATCTGATCAACCCCGATCCCGAGTGCGATCTGGATTATACCCCAAATAAAGCCGTAAATCAAAAAGTAAGCGCCGCTCTCTCAAATTCACTTGGATTTGGCGGGCATAACAGCGCAATCATCATAACCCGCTACGAAGAGTAGCATAGAAATTATCAAAGTCCCGCAGATGGCTAACCCCATTTGTGGGCATCTTTTTGCAATATGAATAGAAAACTGAAAAACATTATTTCTCAGGTTATGGACTATCTGCACAGCAAGCGCGTGCCGGAGAGCTATCCCAAATGGGAAAAGAGCCTGCAAAGCTTGCAAAAACGAATAGACTATAACTTCAAAGACCTCACTCTGCTCAAGGCTGCTCTTACCCACAAATCCTATCTGCGTCGCCATTTTAGCGATCACAAGGCGGCGTCGCCATTTGAAAGGATGGAGTTTTTGGGTGACAGTATCCTCGGATTTGCCATCTCAAAAGAGCTATTTGCACGCCATCCCGATGAGCAGGAAGGCAAGCTCTCCAAACTCAAAGCAAAGATAGTCTCCGAGACCTATCTCACGCTGAAAGCACAGAACTTGGAGCTCGGTAAATATCTCCTGCTCAGCTCCGAAGAAGCCGCATCGGGAGGTGCTGAAAAGCCTTCCATTCTTTCAGACACAGTGGAGGCGCTGATCTGTGCCATCTATCTCGATAGCGGAATTGCTGCGGCATCGCGCTTTATTAAAAATCATATCTTGATAGATTATCAGGAGACTGTAAACCGCGATGAACTCGTGAATTATAAGTCTATCCTGCAGGAATATCTGCAAGGAAACAATCAGGATTTGCCCAAATATAGCACCATCAAAGAAGAAGGTCCCGAGCATCAAAAGATCTTCACCGTGCAAGTTCAAGTGGGCGATAAATTCAGCTGCACAGGCAAAGGAAATACCAAGAAGACCGCACATCAAGAGGCGGCGAGAATGGCTTGTCAGAAGCTGGGGATATAGCCCCAAGCTTCGTCTCATAAATTAAGGGCTGCCCGCTATTTAGGACAGCCCTTTTTTGATGGTTAGTATTTTTTAAAACTTCTTTTTGAGCAGGTTTGCGTTCGTCACAACCGTCACCGAGCTCAGCGCCATAGCCATCTCGGCGATCACGGGATGAAGCACCCCGAAAGCCGCCAGCGGAATGGCAATCAGGTTATAGGCAAAAGCCCAGAAGAGATTTTGCCTGATCTTGGTAAAGGTCTCAATAGAAAGGGTTTGAGCCAAGGGGATGAGATTGAGATCTCCGCGCAGGATGGTGATATCTGCCGCTTCGATGGCGATATCCGTGCCGAGCCCCATGGCTATGCCGATATCCGCCTGCTTGAGCGCAGGAGCGTCGTTGATTCCGTCTCCTATCATGGCTACCACTTTGCCTGAGTTTTGTAGCTCGGCGATCTTGCCCGCCTTATCCTGAGGCAAAACGTTTGCCATTACCTCTTCAATGCCGCAGCTGCGCGCAATCGCACGTGCGGTATCATCGTTATCACCGCTGAGCATATAGGGCTTAATGCCGCGCGAAATCAGCTGGCGAACGATCTTCTGCGCTTCTTCCTTGATGGTATCAGCCACATAAAATAGCGCCATAATGCCATTCTCATCAGCCAGATACATGCGTCCGGCATAGGCAAGAGTGGTGTCCAGTTCTATACTATCGGGATCAAAACCTTGCTCTTTCATCCAGTTTGCGCTACCCATGATATAGCTTTTATCGTCGATGGTGGCGCGTATCCCCTTGCCGGCGATGGCGTTAAAATCCTTCAGCGGCATGTGAGTGATCCCCCTCTCCTGCGCTGCATTATTGATTGCGGTTGCCAGCGGATGCTCACTGGAGTTTTCCAAAGAGTGAGCTATCTTCAGCGCATCATCTTCAGAGAGCCAGGAGGATTGAATTCGGATCAATTCCGGCTTACCGTGGGTGAGTGTGCCCGTCTTGTCAAAAACGACGGTATCGACGTCTTTCATGCGTTGTAGAGCCTCGCCGCTGCGGATCAGGATGCCGTTATTTGCGCCTATGCCGCTGCCCACCATGAGAGCCGTGGGAGTAGCCAAACCCAGTGCGCAAGGACATGCGATCACCAGCGTGGCAATGGTCGCCATCAAAGCTGCCGCGAGCCCCGTTGTGGGCAAAGCAAGCGGGATGAAGCTCGTGATGAACCTCGCTACGCTCTGCATGAAGTTCGGGAATATCATCCACGAAGAAAAGACCACCAGCGCGAGCACGATCACTACGGGAACAAATATAGCCGTCACCTTGTCTGCCAAAAGCTGTATGGGAACCTTGGAGTGTTGCGCCTCGCTCACCATTTTGATGACCTGAGAGAGGAAGGTATCGCTACCCACCCGCGTTGCGCGTGCCTGAAAATAGCCGTCGAGGTTGATGGTTGCGCCCAATACGGCGTCTCCTACCTCGCGCGTGACGGGCATGGATTCACCCGTTGCGATCGATTCGTCCAAAGAGCTGGTTCCGCTCACGATTACGCCATCGGTGGGCACTTTGCTGCCGGGCTTCACGATGAACACATCGCCTGCCTTAATTCTATGAATGGGAACCTCTTGCTCTTCCCCATCTTCGATGATGATGGCGGTCTTTGCGCCCAAAGAGATGAGCTTGCGTATGGCTTCGCTGGCTTTTCCGCGCGCCCTGCTTTCCAGGTATCTGCCCGTTAAGTGAAAGGAGATAATCATCGCAGCAATGCCGGAGAAATCATGCGGGCGTATATCTTTCACGATCAGCGAAAGCGGGGCTACCAGTAGTGAGCTCAGCGTTCCCAATGCGATGAGAACGTCCATGTTCGCCGCTCCGCCTTTGATGGATTTCATGGCGGAAATATATACATGACGCGCCGGAAAGAGCACGGCAATCATGGAAAGTCCGAACATTATCCAAGCATCGGCTACTCCGAAAATGCCGTGCATGCCGGGAATCATGTGCGGGATCATAAAGACCATTACAATGGCGGTGATGATCCAGCTAAAAGTCATGCCACGCCTGGCTTCGTGCATCTTTTTGATCTGCTCGTCTTCGCCTAAGTGCACGCTTTCGCGTATGGTGAAGCCCAGATCTGTAATGCTCTTGAAGATCTCGTCTTTATTTACCTTGCGCTCATCGAATTCCACCATGGCTTCTTCCAGGGCGAGATTCACGTGGGCGGCGCTTATCCCCTTGAGATCCTTCAAGTTGCGTTCTACATTTGCACTGCAAGACGCGCAGTGCATTCCATCTATTCCAATCTGTATTTGCATTTCAATACCTCATTATAGTCTATCTTTTAGATATGATATTGCATGAGAGGCGCCAAAGCAAGCACTATCATCACATTTGAGAGCCAAGACCGGCTTCCTGCAGATGGATAAAATAAATACCGTCCAATAATCAGACTTTGTGAAATATAATTGAATTTTATCTCATCAAGTTTACATAACATTTTCTGACTCAAAAAAATCTTTAACTTTTTCTTATCATCGGAACCTGTGGGTGTTCTTGGCTTTAAGTGTAGTTCTAAAAACTGACTATTTTCGAGATGAAAAATAAATCGCGTTTTTGGCCATAATTTTCGCTTTTGGGCTCCTATATAAAAGTAGAGGGTGTCGCACACCAAAAAGAAAATTGAATATCTAAGATGCATCGGCTTTCTTCCTGATCAGTCGGAGCCGTGTTTCTTAGTTCAAAAATCGATGGTGCGAGCGGCAAGCTCTCTATAGTTCTTTTATTAAGTGTATAGTTGTGTTAATTAGTGAAATTATTAAGGCTAAATGGAAATGTGTCATGCCATAGGCGAAGCTGTGTCTATGCACCGTGTTTCGTGCAGTTACTTTGTATCATGTAAAAGCGCGAAACATGGTGCAATCACGGCTCGCATCATCGTGCAAAGCTTGCGGGTTTATTACATAAGAAGTAGTAGGGAAAGCGCCATGACCAGCATTCCGGCGATGAGTCCGGCGATTGCTACATGGTGTTCGGCATATTCCTCCGCGGTGGGTAAAAGCTCATCCAAGGAGATATAGACCATGATTCCCGCTACGGATGAGAGGATCAGTCCGATGGGGAAATCCGGCATGCTTTTGAGGATGAATATGCCTATTATCGCACCCAAGGGCTCGGCAAATCCGGAAAGAAAGGAATAGAAAAAGGCTTTCTTACGGCTCTTTGTGGAGTAGAAAATGGGCACGGAAACCGCGATGCCTTCAGGGATATTGTGAATGGCAATTGCGATGGCTATGCTCACTCCCAAAGCGGGATCAGCAGCGGCTGTCATGAAGGTCGCGATGCCTTCGGGAAGGTTGTGAATGGTGATGGCAAGCGCGGAAAAGAGTCCCATGCGCAAGAGCTTTTTCTCGTGCAATTCCTTGAGTTCCGGGCAGGGTCCATCTCCGCAATCCACGTTCTTCAGCTCATGCGGGTTTTCATGGCTGGGCACGAGGAAGTCGATCAGCGCGATGATGCCAATCCCTACGAAGAAGGCGATGGCGGTGTACCAATGCCCCGCTTTCTCGCCATATTGCTCAATCAAAAAGCATTGCGCTTCGGGCAAGATCTCTACGAAGCTCACGTAGATCATCACACCCGCGCTGAAGCCTAATGCGGCTGAGAGAAACTTTGGGCTGAACTTTTTGGAGGTGAAAGCCATCAGGGAGCCGATCCCCGTGGATAGTCCTGCAAAAAGCGTCAGCCCAAAAGCAAAGAGATAATGGTCGGTCATTTGATTTTAATCAGTTTTCTCGTTGTCTTTTCGCTCTCAAGTTTATAGAAATAGATACCGTCGGCAAGGTTCTGTAAGTCTGCTGAGATCACGCTTTCACCTGCTTTGACAGTTCCTAAGTTCAGGCTTTTTACGATCTGGCCTTTGAGGTTGTAAATCAGGAGCTTTTCGTCGGCTCTCGTCTTTTCGCTCTGAATCCTAATCTTGATCTTATCGGCAAAGGGATTGGGATAAATCTTTGCAGAAAGCTCTGCCATGGGCGCAAGATCGTCGGCAACGCTGACGGGACCCACAGTCATCTCGAAAGGTATGACATAAGGCTCGGCAAAGTCTGTCTCGATAATGAAATCGAAGCGCCCGTAGCCCTTGCTGCCTACAAATAGGTTCAATTCCAGCGCCTTGTAGCCATTTTCAGCCATGGGATGCGTAGTGGGGAAGCCGCCCGGAAAGCAGTTGTCGTCTTCATCGCAATAGTTGATGAACCAATCGTCCGGCGCCTCATGGATCTCGATATGAGTATTAAAGCTTGTTGCGGGGCCGATATTATAGAGGTAGAAAGTTGGCGAATAGTGCGCTCCCGGCTCATCTTCGGTGAGGTGTAAGTCAAAAGGCGCCGCCACTCTTACCTGGCTTTCGGGCAGGGGAAGTGTGCTCGCTGCCTGCAAGATGCTGCCGGAAGGGAGCTGAACAAATGCTGCCGCCCAGATATTATCCATGTTCCAGCTTGCGTCGTTATCAACGCTGAAGCTTGCCACCACAGAGTCGCCCACGTCGCCCAAAGTGATGTCCTGACTTTGCGCCGTGCGCACGATGCGAGTCATATCCTCAATGTCGTTTTCAATAACGTAAAGCATGACTTTGCCTTCGTCTATGCTAAAGCCTTGATTGACATTGGTGATGGTAAAGCTATACTCTCCTGCCTGATAGTCGAAGCTGTTTAGTTCCATCTTGACGGGCGTTCCGGTGTAGCGATATTGATTCAGAGCCTCGCGATAGAGCGTGCCGTCTGCCACCAAATCATCGCTGCCGGGCACGCGGGTCTTGCCATTGAAGATCACCGTGGGCAAGCCATAAACTTGGTAATAATCAAACCTGTCTTCCACCTCGGGCGTGCTGTATTCCCCGCTTTCGGTGAGTAAACGTGTGAAGATCACCTCATGCGGCAAGACTTCGCCTTCGATGACATCCAGCCCTGCCAGAGCGAAAGCACAGGCTCCGCACCAGCTCGCGCCAAAGTTTTCTATGATCAATGTAGTGGGATAATATGGTGCAGTCTGCGCATTTAGCAGCGCGAAAGCCACCATAAACACGATGAGAATATATCTTTTCATCTTATCTTTCTCCTAAAATCTGGTTTGCAATTCGGCTCTTATCCCTTTGAAGGGTGCAACATAGCGGCAAACGCCGTTGCGACATACCTTTCCGCCTGCTTCTTTGCCGCCGAAGAGCAAGAGGTCTGTGTGCTGAAAGAGCGGATATTTGAGCTCGATATTGGGGCTGTATCTGCTTTCCATGAGCTGCGAGATTTCCTGCCAATGGCTTACTACTCCGAGTGATACGCCTAAGTCAAAGAGCGTGAATTCAGCCTGCATGGAAGGCTCGAAATGGCGCCTTACTTCCGCATCGCCTTGTTTGCTTTCCACCGTTTTGAACTCTGCTTTGATGAAGAGCGGGAAAGCCCAGGAATTGAAATCAGTCTCTAATGTGGGGTAAAACTCTTTCTGCCAGTCGTGTTCTTTGTGCAGCTTTTCGATGTGAGACCAAGAGAGGGTAAAGCTCGCTTTATCAGCCATATACTCGGCTTCTAAATAGAGGTCGTTCATCTCTTTATCGTGGCCTTTGCTCCATGCTTCGGCGTAGTCTGCGGTGAGATAGAGGCTATCAAAAAGGGAGTAGTTTGCCCTCGCTTGCCAGCCTTGTTCGTCTTCACCGCTGTGCGAGCTATCCGAGAGGGTTTCGCCGTGATAGTTCGCCATCGGAAGGTCGTTCAGTCTATAGTTAAAATCACGATATTTCTTGTATGCGCCGCCGATTTGCAGATCGCCTAATTGATACTCGGCATTGACGTAAGCGGCATGTCCGTCTTTATCTCCGGCGAGGTAGCGATAGCGCTGGGAGTAGGCATAGTCGCCGCTGAGCTCGAGGTTGAATTTGTTCATCATAAAGCGCCCGGCGAAGACGTCTCTATTGCCGTAATTGCCCAGCACGTTGATATCGCGAAATGCCATCGCAGAGCCGCCTAAGCGCATGCCTCTGATGATGGGGATTTCGAGATCCGCACCATAGGCGAGATCGAGCCTGCCTGCTCTTATTTCGCTCTCGATTGCGCCGTATAGCGCCTTCATCTTGACCTTGCCGTCATAGCGCAGGAGCGTGCTTTGCAGCCTGTGGTCTTCATCAAACTCCAAGTCTTTGAAGCTGCGGAAGATCAGGCCGCTGCCAAAGCTCTCCTCCGTGGTGCCCACGTGTACGCTGAAGTCATCCTTCTCAAAGCCGGCATAGAGCTCTTTCCACTCTACACCTAAGCGCGAGCTATCGAGCTCCGGTAAAAGCTCAGCCTGCTCCACGGGATATTTGGGCAGATGGCTGATGAACTTCATCCCAAAATTGAAGTTCCTGTATCCTAAATTAAAGCCAAACTCGTCCGAGAAGTAGGCATCAAGCGAGTCTGCCGCGGTGCGATAGACGAACTTTGCCTCATTCAAGCCATTGATCTGCAAGGTATTTTGTGCCATCAATAGCGAGGCAAAAAGGATGAGCGCAAGTGTAAGCCAAAGTCTGCTTTTCATTTACTCTTCCTCTTCACAATCCCCGTCGCAATCCTCATCGGGATTTTCGGAGCAAGGCTTTTTGAGCCCCAAGATCTGGCGCACGTGCTTCTCATAGATCTGCTCTGTGCCACTTTCAAAGCCTACGTGCGAATAGACAATCTCGCCTTCGGCATTTAGGATGAAGCTATGCGGCGGGTTCACCACATTCATCCTTTTGGCATAGTTCTTGTCGGGATCAAAGAGCGTGATAAAATCGAAGTTCTTGCTTCTAAGATAGCTCTTGGCGCGGGATTGAGCCTTGGGCGCATCGATGGAAATCATCACCACCGTGAGCTCTTCATACTTCTTAGCAAGCTCATCCAGCGCGGGCATGGCTTCTTTGCAAGGACGGCAATAATCCGCCCAAAAGTCGATGATCACAGGGCCTTTGCCTAAAAGCGACTTTAGGGTAACGTCTTCCATATCCATATCCGGCAGTTTGAATTCCGGCATCACGTCTGCCACAAGCGGCAAAAGCATCATCATCAGTGCGATTACTATAAATATCTTTCTCATTTTAAAATCTCCATTTATTTAATTAAAATCTATTACTTCACCACTATATATACGGGCGTTTGAGTCAAAACCTTCAGGGCGTTTTTGGATATAGATCAGGAGCTTGCCGTCTGAGGGCATATTTGCGGGCAGTTCTACGCTGATATCTATGGGTTTATTCATGTCGTTTGCAGTGATGGATTCGCGTCCGATACCGCGTACGACATTGTTGAAGATCTCAGCGGGATTGAAGGGGTTTGACACTTCGTTTGCCACTACTACGTAGTTCAGATACATATCCTCAAAGTCAATGCCATCCTCGCTACTGAAGACCACTTTTGCGCTCAGAGTTTCATCCGAGATACTTAGATCTTCGATAGTGTATTCAAACGCTGCCGATTCCTCGGTGTATTGATCCATCAGTACATCATAGCTCGCTAAAGCGTCATCTGAGTTTCCGCTTACCAGGTTTTGCCCTTGGAATACGACCGAGGGAATTGAGGGATGACCGTAGTAAGTGTATGTATCATTGCCCTGAACGAAGTATGGGGGCGCTGTGTGATGCTCCAGAAAGATGAAGTTTGAGTGAGCTTGAGCCAAGTCTTTGAGCTTTTGTGCGACAGGTGGACAATTTGAGCATCCGACGAAGGTAAAGTATTCTGCTATCACCAGTTGAGTGGGAGTATCCTCATCTTCATCAGAGTCAACCAAGTTGCCCAAAAGCTGCCAGCTGCCGTTTTCTTTGATAGCCTTTTCAGCCGTGAATAGTTCTTCATAGCATGGCTCCTGTCCGTCAAAGGCGAAAAGCTGCCAATCAAGCTCGGCATTCATGCTTCCGGTATGCTTTTCAGAGGTTACTTTCACCTCAAAGCTTAGGTTCTCGGCACCTTCAAAGAGAGCGGTGATCTCGGCTATGCGCGCCTCTTTATCTATCCCGTCATAGAGATAGTCTTCATGAAAGAGCGCATCCAAAGGCTCAAGATCCTCTGCATCGAGGCTCTCGAATGTGCTAACTATCAGGTCTCCAACCTCATGACTTTCTTCACTCGGCTTTGTGAGATTATTATCGAATCTATCACAAGCCGTGAACATAAGCCCCGCAATAAGCAGGACTAAAAACATATATTTCTTCATCTTAAACCTCAATTATCTTTAGTGATGGCGTCTCTGAGCATCTTTTTACTGAGCAGCTCAGGGAAGATCACCGGCTTTTCACCGGGCACATAAAGCGCATTGAAGGGCACTCCCATGCGCTCGTGAGACTTGATCCAATCAAGCAAAACGGGATCACTCTTGGTGAAATCCCCTCTTAATAAGACCACTTCATTCTCCGCAAAGAACTCCATCATATCATCGGTAAAAAGCACTGTCCTTTCATTTGTTTTACAATTCTTACACCACTCTGCACCTATGTCCATAAACACGGTCTTACCTTCATCCATCAGCCTTGCATGCAGCTGAGGACTAAAGAGATACCAGCCTTCGGGTGCATCAGGATCGGCAACCATTTCATCGCCTTCGAGCACGATTGCAGTGGCAGCTTCAAGATATTCAGGCTTCACCGGCAAGAACTGCCATGCGCCCAACACTATCATCAATACAGGGATGATAATGAATATCCACTGTGTGATCTTGGAATATTCAAAGCGCACAAACCTGCCATATAGCCACACCGCGAGCCCCAAGATCAAGAGGAAGAATATCACATTGATGAGATACGCTCCCGCCGTGAGCATCAGAGTTGTCTTGAGCATGGTATATACCAGATAGAGCAGAACAAAGCCCATGAGCTCCTTGAAAAGCACCATCCAATCACCCGGTTTGGGGATGATCTTAAGCGCAGCCGGGAAGATGCCGATCAGGATGAAAGGAAAGGCAAAGCCCAAGCCTATCATCAAGAAGAACACCATGGTTCCCAGAGGCGGCATCGCCATCGCAAAAGGTAGCGCCGCACCCAGGAAAGGCCCCGTGCAAGATATAGCCATGAGAAAAGCAAAGATTCCACCAAAGAAGGAGCCGCCATAGCCGCCCTTCCCGGTTGCCTTGTTCGCCGCATCCATACCCGGTGCAGTGATCTCAAACACTCCCAAAAGCGAGAGTGCAAATACAAAGACGATTGAAAGCAAGCTCACCTGGAAATAGGGATTCTGGTTTTGTATTCCCCAGCCGGCAGATTGTCCCGCCATCTGAATACCGATCAATATCCCCGCCAAGATAGCAAAGGAGATGAGCACACCAAGGCTATAGATCAGAACATGACGCAAGACCTTACTGCGATCTTCCTGAGCCTGGTTGATGATAGCCATGATGCGAATAGGCAAGATGGGCAACACACAGGGCGTGATATTCAGGATGAGTCCGCCCAGGAAGGCAAAGATCAAGAACTTAACAATCCCCTTTTTGACCGGAGATTCTTCGCTCTCGTCCACTTCATCCACTTCTCGCGCAAGAGGCTCATCAGCTTCGAGCGTCTCTTCAGTCTCAAGCACCTCTTCTTCTATCAATCCTTCCGAGGGGGAATCTTCCACGATCGCAGCAGAGCTTTCAAGCGCTTTCTTCACAACTTTCAGGCTCACCACTGATTCTTCTTCTTCGGGAGGATTGCACATGCCGTCATCATAGCAGAGATTGTATCCCAGCTCTACAGTGATCTTCTTCTCACCGAGTTTGGCATTTTCACGCACGGTGAAAGGCAGACTCAGCGTCACAGAGGGAAAGTATTGCCACTCATCATCACCCACAACCTTATCGGGTTTTGGCAGTTTGAAGCTTCCAAACTTAAGATCAGGATGGCTTGCCTCTATGTAAAAGTAAATGTTATCATTAGGATCGATACTTTGCTTCTGATCCTCAGGTATCTGCAGGGTGGCACTGATTTTACCACTCTCGCCGGGACTCAATTCACCGGGCGAAATGCTGAACTTCACACTCTGTGCACTCAGCGCAAATATGCTCAGCACAAACAGCATCAGGACTATTATCTTTTTATTTGAACTCACGCTATATCTCCTTCTTATGGATAAGATATGATTTATCTAAAGTATTTCCCGAGTCGTCCCTATTTGACAGAGACGGCTCGGGATTTTTTTATATTATATCAGAGCAAGCCGTCCCGCTTGAGCAGTGCATCGGCATCGAGACTGCGTCCGCGGAAAGCTTCAAAGAGATCCTGAGGCGGATATGCATTACCGCGCGCGAGGATATACTCCCTGAACTTATCGGCTGTTTCCGTGTTAAAAATACCATTTTCTTGGAACATGCTCCAAGCATCAGCATCAAGCGCTTCTGCCCATTTGTATGAGTAGTAGCCCGCTGCATAACCGCCGGCAAAGATATGCGCAAAGCCGCTGGACATATTCGTGCCATCCACCTTGGGAAGCAGCATGAAGCGCTTGTTTGACTGCGTCTCAAATTCGTCCACATCGGTGATGCTTTCGGGATCAGCCAGATGCCAATCGAAGTCCAAATTTGCATAGCGCAATTGAGTGATACTACCCGTTGCAGCATTGAAGTTGCGAGATGCCAACATCTTATCCAAGAGTTCTTTAGGCAGAGGCTCGCCCGTTTCATGATGCTTTGCAAAGACATTTAAAGCCTCTTCTTCCGTGAGCCAATTTTCCATGATCTGACTGGGAAGTTCCACGAAATCCCACAGCACAGAGGTTCCGGAAAGGCTGCGATAGTATCCATCTGCCAAGAGTGAGTGAATGGCGTGTCCAAATTCGTGGAACACGGTTCTCACTTCGTCTAAGCGCAGGAGCGAAGGCGATTTATCCGTAGAAGGAGTGAGGCTGCCAACTATCAACACCTGCGGTCTCTTCATGCCCTTGGGAGACATTCCTTGCGCCTTCAGCGAGCTCTTCCATGCTCCGCCGCGCTTGGTATCTCTGGGGAAAAGATCAATATAAAGCAAGCCGAGATAGCTGCCATCTTTGTCGTGAGCTTCCCAGGTCGTAACTTCTTCGTGATATACGGGAACGTCAAAAACCTGTTTCATTGTGATGCCAAAAGACTTATTTACGATAGTGAAAAGCCCGGCAAGCACCTCTTCCATCTTGAACCAGGGGCGCAGTTCTTCGGGATCGAAATCAAAGAGCTTTTCTTTGAGTTTATTACTATAATAAGCCCAGTCCCAGCCCATAAGTTCTTCTATTCCATCCAGTTCGAGAGCATACTTGGCGACTGCTTCACGCTCTTCAACTGCCTTGGGATATGCCACTTCATAGATGCGATCCAAGAAGCTGCGAGCATTCTCCACGCTTGCCGCCATGCGCTCTTCCAAGATATAATCGGCATGATTTTCATAGCCCAAAAGCAGGGCTCTTTCCTTGCGCAATTTCAGCGTTTTCTTGATGATATCACCGTTATCAAATTCATCTCTAAAAGCGCGAGAGGAATAGGCTTTGGAGATTTTCATACGCAGGTCGCGATTTTTGCAATAGGTGAGCACGGGAGTGACGCTTGAAGGCTGAAGAGTGATCAGCCAGCCGCCATCTTTACCCTTGGTCTTGGCAAGATATGCCGCGGCTTCTTTAGCGCTATCGGGCATGCCTTCCAGTTCATTTTCGTCCGTGATATGCAGCTCAAATTTGTTTGTAGCGCTGAGGACGTTGTCGCTAAACTTTGGCGAGAGCTGAGAAAGCTCCATCGCGATCTGAACATAGCGCGCCTTTTTATCATCTTCCAAGAGCGCTCCGCCACGGATAAAGCTCTTATAATTGCGCTCGATTACGCGATAGCGTTCCGCCGCTTTGATTGCTTCCTTGTCGTTCATATCTGAGGGAAGCTTGGGTTGAGGCTTGCCTTTCACCTCGTTTTCATAGACGGCTTTCACGCGGGCAAAAATCACGGGATCTGTGGCGATCGTGGTATTAAATTCCGCCAACATCGGTGAAATCTTTTGCGCGAGCGCCTTGTGTTCAGCGTCCGAATGAGCGCTGAGCAGATTAAAATAAACTGTGGTGGCATAGCCCAATTCCTCTGCCCCATCCTCCATCGCCAAAATGGTGTTTTCAAAGGTGGGTGCTTCGGGATTGTTCTTGATCTTTTCGATCTCTGCTTTTGCTATTTCTAAACCTTTTTCAATTGCGGGCATAAAGTGCTCTAAGCGAATCTCGTCAAAGGGAATCGCCTCCAGCCTATGCGTGTTTTCCTTTCTAAGCAAGGGATTGTCCTGCATGGTTACTCCTTAATAGTCTGATATTATTCTATTTTAACAAGATAAATCAAAATAGTGTATTAGTCAACCTTTTTCACCCGTGAAAGGCTTCTGTGTGGATAATATGCAGGATAAATTAAAGATATATTTTATGAAATTTTGCTGAAATTGATGATGTGCGCGCTTGATTGCGAGCTGTAACTGTCTGTTTTCCTATGGCTTCCCTATTGGATTCAGCTTATCTGATGCTTATGATGTGCTCACGGCTATGACCATATCATGACCACATCATCACGAGAAACCTATAGGGAAGGTGTGGAAATTGAGTGTAAAAAAGAGGAGCTGCGTGTGGGCAACTCCTCTTATGTTTCTAAGCTCTTTGCCTTGGACTCTTAGCCCTTAGCTCCGAGCTCTTTGCTAATTTATTCCATGAGCATCATCTTGCGGGTCTTTACGTAGTCTCCTGCGCGGAGGCGATAGAAATACAAGCCGCTACTGAGCTTATTACCTCTGTCGTCCGTGGCAGTAAAGACTACATTGTATCTGCCTGCTGATTGCTCGTCATTTACAAGGGTTTTCACCAACTGCCCTTTGAGGTTAAAGACGTCCAGGCGAACCTGAGCAGCGTCCTTAATATCATAGCTGATGGTGGTTTCAGGGTTGAAGGGGTTAGGATAGTTAGAATTCAATGCCGTCACGGTGATCTCTACCACGTCTTCGTTGCTGGTGGGTTCCATGACGAAATTCAGAGTGGTGTTTTCATCACGAACTACGACAACGTCCTCGTGGCTGACCGTAGTGTATTCATCATGAGTTGCGGTGATAGTATAGGTACCGGCGGGCAGCGAGATATTATAGAATCCGTTTGCCGTGGTGGTTGCGCTAAACTGATCACCTGCGGTAACGGTGGCGCCGCCTATGGCCTCATTACCTACGGTACTACGCACGAAACCGGAGATGGTGCCGTTGGTGAGTTCCTTGGTAACAGTGTTGGAGAATACGGGCACAGACATCACGTCTGAAGTGTAAACCGCTCTGACTGCCCAGAGGTAATCACCCTGAGCGAGCGCGCTCCAGCCTGTGTCTTCATAGCCGGTCTCGGTGAGCATCTCGTCGGTGAGGAGCACCCAGTTGTTTTCGGCTCCTTCATGTCCGCTTCTGAGTCTCCATACCTTGTAGCCTGTCAGCGCTCTGTTGGGAGCTGTAGGTGCCTTAAGAGCGAGCCTGGCGTTGGTTTCATCTATGTTGATACCACGAGTAGTATTGATGGCATTCTTGGTGTCTCTTGCGGAGATAGCCGAGCCGAATGTAGCAAGCGGGCTGAGCTGCTCTGTGCGCACGAAGTTACCTATATAGACGTTATCGATATACCAGTTATACCACATTCCGAAAGCATCGACTCCGTCGTCGGCATGCCAGGCAAGTTTGACCATCTGACCGGCATACTGAGCGAGGTCTATCACAACGGGGGTATCATAACTGTTCAAGCCTGAGGGCTGAGCTGCGCCATCCCAGAGAACTTGCCAGTTTGCACCGTTATCCGTGGTAATCTTCACGTAGTAATGGTCTCCGCCTTCAGAGCCCATCTCGAGGTGAGTATCGAATCTCACATAAGCATCGGGCGGGCAGGTGAAGCCGGGGGTAAACAGCCATTCATCCTGATGTTCCGCAATCCAGGTAAGCCCTGCCTGATGATCGCCATCAGTGGGAACTACGCCTTCGGCAACGCTGAATCTACACCAGGTAGGACGCACGCCGTGCATGTTTGGAACACCGTTATTGGTAATGGTCTGAGTCCAGTCTGTGGGCGGGAATGCCACGCCTTCGAAGCTTTCGGTAATTTCAAAAGCATCGGGGTCGGGCGGGTTCCAGCTTACGTTGACAGTAGAGGCAGCATCGTTGAGCACGGCTTCGACTTGAGTGGGTGCAAAAGCCAGTTCTTCCATGGTGATGACTCCCATGTCGTAATCCTCAGGACCAACATCAATGGAGCCTGTTTGCGCTGTGTAGCCTGCTGCCGTGAGCGCATATTCATAGGTATTATACGCATATACGTTTGAATCCACTATGAATTCGCCAGCGGCGTTCGTGGTTGCGCTGTAGTCCGCATATCCGGTAAAGGTAAGCGTAGCGTCTGCAATTCCATCTCCGGTATCGCTGGCTACAACCGTTCCTATGATGGATACCTGGGGCATCTCTTCCATGGTGACGTCCATCTCTAAGGTTTCATCCACTTCGATGGTAATATCAATCGATTGAGTGAGATAGCCATAGCGCTCGAAAGAAATCTCATAGTCGCCGGTAAAGAGGTTATGGATGAAGAATTCGCCATCCAGGTTTGTAGTGGCGGCTGCTCTTACATTAAGAAATACATCAACTCCGGGAAGCGGAGAGCCGTCTTCGCCTCGGACTATACCTTCGATATGTCCCATGTCGTCTAATATCATAAAGAACCTGGTATTAGATCTATTTACTGCTGTGGAACCGGTAGTGGCAGTATCGCCCGCAATGCTATCACTTTGGTAGCGTAAGGAGCTATTGAAAGGCATAGCGGTGTAATATGTTTGAGCATTCCGTGTGTATGCACTTTGGAATAGATCTACTACGATATCCACCAGGATGTTATCTTCTCCGTTCCATACAAATGGTTCTGAGAATGCATGCATATTCCAGCCTACTTCGGGCATGAAGCTTGCGGCTTGGAAGACTTGCTGATATGTTCCTGTCTCAAATGTAGTAGTCAATTCTGTTTGGTTAGTGTGTTTGAGTCTGATGCGATAGTTCGGCATAGGCGAACAAGTGCCGAGAGATTGGACATTGAAAGCTAAGGCATTGATATGCCCGGAAGCGCCGCCTAAATCATAAATCTCGTCTGATCTATAGAGGAATTGTTGACGGAATGATTTCCAGTATGTGCCATAAGGTGCTGGAGCTCCGGTGTCGGTGTTCGCATCTGTTCCATCACCAAGCTGTATTACAAACATTCCTTGCGGCATGACTGTGATATTTAAGGGCGGGCTTTGGTCGTTATCGGGTACGCTGTCTTCGGGCAATACAACAAGTCCGTGGATAATCATGGGACCTGTTTCTGTTGGAGCCCAAGAGAGAGGCACTTCAATTTCTTCGTTCACTGCGATAGCGGGACCTGTGCTTGAAGCAAGTTCGATATCGCCATGCATGACCTTCACTGTGTAAGAGCCCGCTTCCTGCGCTGAAGTTCCCGTGTTCTTAACCACTACGGTGTGAACGACAGGTGCATTCTGGGCAGGAGTAGTATTACCAAATATCTCAATCGCAGAGAGGTCGTTGGGCTGCAATCTAACAGTATTTGAGAAGCGTGGCTCGGAGAGCACGTTGTTCGTATATACTGTCTTCACTGCCCACTTATAGATGGTATGAGGCAAAGTAGGCCAAGCTGTATCCGAGAAAGTGGTGTCAGTGACGGTGGTGGTAGTGATCTCTGTCCAAGAGTTTTCATCGTCTTCCTGACCTACAGCAAGGCGCCATGCTCTGTAGCCCACAGGGATGCGTTGAGCCCCGGGAGCGGTTGTGAACGTAGCAGTCTGAGTGTGAGTATTGCGAGGGCGTCTGATGGTTTCGCTTTCCACCAAGTTCGCTGCTTCGATCTCGGAAAGACCGGCGAAGCGAATATCAGGGGTGGGAATGCTTACCGTGGGAGCCCTGAACTCCGAAGCGGGTGCTATCTCTACGTCGTCAATATACCAGCCGGCGTAGTTCACCGTGGTTGTGGCATACATCTCGAAGCGAACGGTTACTTCATCCATTCCGTCATAAGCGGAAATATCGATGATGCGTTCCTGCCACTGGGTGTTTGAGTCGTCCCAAGAGGGTCCCCAAACCAGTGTGCCGTTGATTGAGACCTGAGCATAGTCCCAGTCGCCAAAGAGGTTTTCCCAACTCATAAAGCGGAGGGTGGCGTCGTTGAGTCTTGAGAAGTTAAAGGTTTTGCTCAAGTAGCTAAAGCCGCCTGAGTTTGTGTGGTTACTATGGATTATCGTGCCCCACATACCTGTGCCGGAATAGGCGGAAGGCGGAGGGGTAACGTTATTACCTGTATAGGCATAAGTGAAGTTTGCTACGTTATAGTTATCGGTGTATTCCCAATCGCCTACTGCATCCCAGTCTGCGGAGGGTTCCCAATCACCGTCGTCGTTTTCGAAGTCAAAGAACATATCGCCGCCGCCTGTGCCGGGAGGGCTCCAGACAAGGTCAACAGCAGTTTCAGTGGCGTTCACTTCTGCAACTACAGGTCCGGGAGGAAGGGTTAGCTCTTCAATGGTGATGGTACCCATATCATAGTTTGTGCTACCTACGTTAATGCTTCCCGTTGTGATATCATAGCCATCTCTCATGATGGTATAATCATAGGTATTACCTGAGAGAACGGTGAGGCTGAAGTTTCCGTTAGGGTTGGTTGTTGCTTCATAGGTCAGCGGACCAACTAAAATGACGGTTGCCTCATCCAGCCCCACAGTGGGGTTGTCGCTACCTGTTACTCTTCCGCTAACCAATACGCTGGTGGAAGCTGTCATATCGAAGTCGAGGATGCTTTCTTCACCTTCAACAACGGTGACAGGAAGAGTTATATCTTCAAAGCCAACCTTATGCGCGGTGACCTGATAGTCGCCCGTAAGTATGATGGGGAAATTGTATGTTCCGTTTGCAGATGTTGTCTGACTCCATACTGTGTCTTCGACGATAACCTCTACATCGCCCATTGGGAAGCCGGAAGTGGTGACGGTGCCGCGAA
>FZPS01000169.1_pt77 | contig 61879 bp, 57 predicted proteins | sample 1817821 | NCBI WGS metagenome assembly FZPS01 (sample SAMEA104158645, study PRJEB21678) | metagenome | place: Germany | collected 2015-04-21 | reverse complement strand
TGCCGACACAGGGTTTCCCAAAAAAGAATTAGCAATAAAGAATACAGCTAATATTAGCAGAAAAGCAGTTATACCAGCAAAAATTTTCAAAAGAACTTTTTTTCTCATTTTTTATCCCTCCTAAATGTGTAACTTAACAAAAATGATATTGCAATGCCTATAACTGAAAGCAGTGCATATATTACTGCATAAAACAACGCCCCGCGAACTATAATACCAAGGCTTTGCAAATTTTCTACTATGCCTGATTTCAAATATGGTATTGCTCTTAGTATTTGAAGAAGCTCCGTTAGCATGATAATAAACAAAGGTACATATAAGCTTTTTTTGCGCAGCGTAAAATATGCTAGCCCACCAACAAAAGGCATTATATAAAAATTATAAAGGGTGCTATTTGAACCTGTAAACCAAATACCGATTAAAATACCGATAGACACAATAGCAAGTTGAGTTGTTAAAACACTCTTTTTTAGAGCTTTAATAATCTTTTCATCCTTTGGTTTATAGCTCGGTTTATTGGTTAAAAGATTACTGCAATCACTGCAGCTTTCACAATGATTATTAACTATTTTTTTGCTTTCTTCACTTGCAACATCATCATTTACAAGTGGTATTAGATCTTTAATTACATCACAATTAACCACTATATATAACCCTCCTTGTCTAAGATTTCTTTTATCCACTTCTTTGTTCGAAAATCAATAACCCTTGCAGAATTTTCATTAACACAAACCTTTTCGGATATTTCGTGGTAGCTGTATCCATTTACCCTCATTAAAAAGATTTTCCTCGTCTTTTCATCCTTAGTTGTTATCAGAGTAAAGATTCTTTCAATAATTGCCTTGTTGTAAAGTACTTCTACAAAATCTTCAGCAACAATAATATTGCTTATATCCTCATCAGTAGTTATGATTTTGTTTTTTCGTAAATGCCCAATCCATAAATGGCGTGCAATTGAAAAAAGCCAGGTCTTCACACTGCTATCTCCCCTGAAGGAGTGGATACTCTTTATTGCTTGCAAAAACGTCTCTTGCAAAAGATCTTCTGAAAGGTCAGGATTATGAGTAAGCCAAAATAAGTGGTTGAAAATATCTTTGTGATACTCTTTATATAAAGATTCAATATCTATCATAAATCCCCCTTTCATATTGTTAGTAGCAATAAAACAATTTTTGTTACAAGTTATTAAAAAAATAATGCAGTTGAAAAAACAACTGCGTCCGCATTAAAATAACATAAATAATCTTTGACATCAAAGCTTTCTATAATTTATACCTGTCTTATTTATATGGGTTATTTAAATAAAATTCTATATTTCGGGATTACTCTTTTAAAAAATCAGCAGCTTTTTATGCTAACATCCATCCTGCTCTCACAACCCCGAATTTTTCAAAAAACATCTATTCTGCTCTGTCATTAACCTCTGTCATCTATTCTGTTCTGTCAGCAAGCACCGACATCTATTCTTTTCTATCACACTCAAAATCGATCTGATGGACTTGTTTCCGAGAACTGAAAAATGTGCATATTTTCAAGTCTATATTTTTGCACTTAAAATCCATGAACCCCTTATTTACAGCCTTTTCAGCCATACTACTTTTCATCCCTTGTTATCAATACGCAACTCTCAACGTGCTCCTTATATGGAAACATATCCTGGAATCGAAGTAAAACCAACCAATGGAATGGGGCTTTAGCAATAATAACTCATTAGACAAAAACAATATTTTGCGATTAAAGTAGCTTAATAAAAAGCAATCTTTTTAAATTTAATAGCCCTTGCATTCAACACTTCTTCAAAAACAAAATTTGAATTGTTATTATTTATAAATTCTCTAAAAACCCGTTCAGTATTTATTGGGTTATCATCAAGCAATATCTCTTTGAGAAACTTATTCCAATCCTGCATGAGTAGTTCATAATGGAAATCGTCTGCCGTCTCAAAATTAATGGTAACGCCAACAGGAACACCTTTATCATCAAGCCATATTCCGTAATTCACGACACTGGAAATATTTATTCTTTTACCTTTTTTGTATCCTTGCTTCAACCATTCATCACTATACATACGTGCTCCTTAACTTCGCATTGCTTCTGCCGTCCAATGGCTGAACTCCCAACGGAGGGGAGGGATATCAATCTTTTTGCGGATTTCTTTTTGATATTCTATGTAGACAATATAATCAGTAATCTTACTCCACGCATTACAAGGACGCGGAATTAAGAGTTCTGATTCAACTGCAGAAAACACGTATATATCTAACGGTATATGTAGAAAATCAGACACACCTGAAATATCTACACCTCCATGAATGTATAGATATTTAAAAGTCATGTTTACCCACTTTTGTGCGTGGCCGATATTGAATTCTACTCCTGTGGTTTTATAGTATGCTACCATTTCATCGCAGAGCGCATGGTGCCAATCATCATATTGTTCTTGGGATTTAATAGATACTTTAAGCAAATCATTTATCCTTATTTCTAGTAAATTATCTATGTACTTCCGGTATTCAAAACCACTCCCACCATAGAATCTAAGAGTCCGGCAAAGGTCACGGTATGCGCGTATACTCGCTGCAATATATGGATTCTCTTCTGCTCCAAAATAGGCATACATAAGAAAATCAAAGCGATCTTTATCAACTTTTATAAAATTTTGTGATAATTCACGATCCTTCATTTGCATTAAAACCTCCAGCACTATTTAAATGTCTGGCAATATTTAAATTCTATTATAACAGAAACTATAACAAATATATAACATCCCGAACTTGGATCTATTATTGTGCCTACAATCTGATGTTTAAATGAAGCCTTTTCTATTAATCATGATTGCGCAAAACCTGAATTTTGTGTGATAAAACTCTGCGCCTAAATAAAGTGTTACCGTCTTCGGGGGCAATTTGCCATGGAATTTAAGTCCGGCGTGACAGTGGATGTTAAAGAATCGTAGCAAGCTGCCCTGATAGGTAATTAGACTATAGGGTGGTTTGCTACGATTGTGATATCTTTGGTAATAATTATCTTTTTCCCTTTATATTTTTGTACTCGTGTAGATTTTTTTTTACTTTACAATCAGCAAACACTCTATACCTACAAGCTGATGTTTATTTGATGTTTAGCTAGACGAAAAACCGCAATAAATCGCTATAGATTACATAAAGCAATGACACCAATAACCCAAAGTTACTGCCGATTACATTAAGTTACAGTAGATAGCTAAAAAGTTAAATTATACCTCATAACCCGAAGGTCGTGTGGTTCAAATCCCGCCTCCGCAACCAAACAGAGTCCTGTAGGCTTAGTGCCTACAGGACTTTTTTATAATACTGTATTAAATATATTTGGTGAGAAATCAGGTTATACTCCTTTCTCCCTGACATACAGCCTATGGCATCATCCTGTTTTTTTGAACCATATTTACCCTGGCACGTCTAATAGGATGGAACAAACAATAACACAGGAGGTGCATTCGGTGAAGAAAAACATACTATCACTTATATTAGTTTTTATTATCTTGATGTCACTATCTGTTCCGGCTTTAGCACAGAACGGGGATGTCATACCCATAATGGCTGTAATTGAGAGGCATTGGTCCCAAAACTATGTGGACGATCTTGCTTCTGATTACGACATCGATTCTGTATTTATGGATAAGAGTCTGGATTCCCACATCACCCTTGAGGATTTTACGGACCTGGTCAGGCTGGCCATTGATGAGGATTACGATGGGATACCCGATTCAGTTGCCAGGGAGGCGGTTATTTATGAATGTGCGCGGATCTGGGCTGAGCAAACGGGCAAGAGTCTGGACCAGCTTCCCATTATAAAAATGACCCTATACTCAGACCAGGATAAATTGGACAGCAAATATATGCAGGGCGTATATGTGGCCTATATGAGAGAGATTGCCCGAGGCAGGGGCAACGGGATATTTGATCCGAAGACCCCAGCCACCTACGGTGAGCTTGCCACCCTGATCAGCCGGACGATCATGGCCATTGAGCAGGAAACAGGTTCCGCTCCCCAGCCAATTATGGCAGGAAGATTTGAAACGAGAGCAAATTATGACATTAATGAGGGTAAGGTCGTATTCGGCTTTGAGCTGTTCAGCCACTATACCCATCCCATGAGCTTGAACTTCTCTTCGGGACAGCAGTTTGAGGTTACTATCACCGACGAGGATGGAAACGAAGTCTACAGGTACTCGGACGGAAAATTCTTTACCCTGGCTCTTGTCACCAGAACCATCAATCCGGGAGAATCACTGAAATGGCAGGACGAATGGGATATGACCAACAAGGACGGCGAAAAAGTTGGATCCGGAAACTATAAAGCCGTCATAACAATCCTGGCCATCCCCGAATCTGACGAGGATAAGCTTGATGAAAGTCAGTTTACCACCACGATTGAATTCTCTCTCCAGGATTAACAGGATCAGCTTGTAAATCCGCTGTAAGCGAATGGAAAGTTAAACGCCCGGCTCCTTGGCCGGGCGTTTTGATTTCCTGTTTTAGAATTCCTTATAGAGTTCTTTTTTTGCTCCGCAAACTGGGCAATAGTCCGGTGCCTGATTAAGGATTGTATGACCGCATACGGGACAAACCAATACCTTCTCAAATTCGATATCCTTTCCTGCTCTGGCGGCATCCTGTGCTTGTTTGAAGAGCTCAGCATGGATTTTCTCCGCTTCAAGCGCAAAATGGAAGGAACGTTTTGCCCCCTTCTCGTCCTGAAATTCGGCAGCATTCAGGTAAACCGGATACATCTGGTCAACCTCATGGAGTTCACCGTCAATGGCTCCCTGCAGATTATCTACTGTTTTACCGGTGCCAAAAACAGCACCCGCTGTCACAGTTGCATCTGCTGTTTCACCGCCAATTTCCCGGAAATGGTTGTTGGCATGAACCAGTTCAGCATAGGCGATTCCCTCAAAAAGCCTGCCTATGTTTGGGAATCCCTCTTTTTCAGCCATTTTACCCCAGGTGAGGTAGCGCATGTGAGCCATGCTCTCTCCACCGTAAGCTGAACGAAGAAAATCAGAAGTCATAGCATTTTTGATAGACATTTCTTGTTACCTCCATTTTTCTTTCATCTTAATCAGAAATCTGCTTTCCAAAGACCGTGAAGATTGCAGTATTCATATACAGTACCTGATTCCGCTCCGGAGAACTCAGCCCTTGGCTCCTCACCGGGCTTAAGGTACTTGAATTCCACTCTGTCGCCGGCAACAAGGGCAATCCATTGGATATAATGTTCCGGTATCATGGGGTGGAGCGTAGAACCGACTGCAACCTTGATCTTACCATCCTCCTTGGTGACATCGGGAACATGCTTCTCCTTAGAGGCATCCACAGAATTGGCATTGAGCCTGGTCATTTCCTGATCACAACAGACCAGAGTACCTCCACCTTTGTTAATAAGTGCTACAAGATTTCCACATACTTCACAACGATAAAACTCAACAGCAGACATTTTAACCTCCCCATTCTTCTATCATTTTATCCCACTTGGGATTATTTACCCTTATTATCTGACCTTAAAATACGATCTCGGTGCATAAGAATCATTCATCTTCTAGTATGGCTTTTGAATCCAAATGTTATGAAAATACTTGGGTTTTCATTCAGCTGTCGGGGTTATCGCAGGGACCGCATTCAATACATCCCTCAGTAAACTCAGGTGAGCAACAGCTTTGGTTGCAGTCGAAATGTAAAGTTTCTGGTGCTTGATTTCTATCTTTTTCTTCAACAAAATGGTTTTTCTTTGTATTCATCATATCACATACCTCCTATTTCATGGAATAGATTATGTTACATATAGTATAAACCAAATCTGTAATGATTACAATACATAATTGCTATAATTACATGGTATTACGTGATATTGTTACCAAACCCACCTTATCAGGACGTATATCTGCTTAACTGCGGCGTTTGAAGAAAACACTTTTTCGGGAAATATATATCCTTAGCCCGGTATGAGTTTTTTTCCTGTTATGATAAAATAAAAAAGGCGGGCAGCATATCGCCGCCACCAACTAAAACACTGATGAAGAGGATGCTTATGAATATCGGATTCTTTGATTCCGGAATTGGAGGATTATCCGTTCTTCGTGAAGCTTTGGCTGTTTTGCCAAACGAGAATTACCTCTATTATGCTGATCAAGATAATACGCCCTATGGCACAAAAACCAGGAACGAAGTAAAGAAGCTTGCCTTCAAAGCAGTTGAGTTTTTGACATCCCGCAGGATCAAAGCGCTTGTCATCGCATGCAATGCGGCGACCAGTGCATCTGTGGAGGACCTGAGGAAAAAATATGATTTCCCCATCATAGGTATGGAACCTGCGGTGAAGCCCGCCGTGACCAAAAGTTTAAACGGCGGAAAGCGTGTTCTGGTCCTGTCTACCGCCCTTACCCTGAGGGAGGTCAAATTCCAGGATCTGGTGGCCAGGGTGGATACCGGACATATTGTGGATATGATTGCTGCGCCAAAATTGGTTGAGTTTGCGGAGAGATTCGTCTTTGAAGGAGCCGTGGTAGAGGCCTATCTCAGAGAACTTCTTCCCCTGGAAAGGATAACCTGCTACGGCACCATTGTCCTGGGCTGTACCCATTTCCCGTTTTTCCGGAAAGTACTTTCCCGAATCCTGCCCGACGACATCGATATTATCGACGGAAACCGTGGAACCATCAACCATCTGCATGATGTGTTGAAGTCGGAGAACCTGTTGAACACTTCTTCTGAGAAAGGGCATGTCCTTTTCTTCAGATCCGGTGTACCGGTGGAGGACCCCGCCGTAATAGAGAAATACAACAAGCTGCTTAAATCATAAAGTACCCTGCCCTGTACCCCATGGGGCATTTTACAATGCGTTAACGCAATCCTTAAACCGATTGCCCCGTATCTCAAAGTTCCCGTATTGATCCCACGAGGCGCATGCCGGACTGAGCAAAATGATATCGCCGGGCTCGGACGAATCATAGGCTGCAGTGACAGCCTCATCCAGTGTCTCAACTACAACGCTGGCTATTCCCTGCTCTGAGGCAAACCGGCTGATGCGATCCTTTGTTTCGCCAAAGGCTACTATGAGCTTTACCCCTTTAAGATAGTCCTTAAGCCCATCAAAGCTGTGGCCCCTGTCCAGTCCACCCATAAGGAGTATGATTGGCCTGTCAAAGGAGGAAAGGGCCATCTGGGTTGATGTGATATTAGTGGATTTAGAGTCGTTGTAAAAATCCACCTGGTTGATGGTTCTGACGTATTCCAGCCGGTGCTCCACACCTCCAAAGCTTTTCAACACATCGATAATGGGTTGGCTTTCCACACCCAGTTCCTTTACTGTTGCTATGGCCGCCATGGCGTTTTCATAGTTGTGCTTTCCCTTGATCTTTACATCGCTTAATGAAATGATCCTTTCGTTGTTGTAATAGATCGCCCGATCCAGAATGAAACAGCCGGGTTTTCTCATGGGGTGCCATGAGAAGTACTTCCTTGTGGAAGGTACGTCACAGGTGAGGTCAAGCACTTCACCGTCATCCAGATTAAGTATGGCGATGTCCTCATTGGTGTGGTGGTTGAAAATCCGTTTTTTCATGGCCTTATAGGCTTCATAGGAGCCATGGAAGTCTATGTGGGCTTCCGACAGATTGGTTAAAACTGAAATATTGGTCTTAAAGTCAGCCACATTGCAAAGCTGATGATCCGACACCTCCATGACGGCAATGTCCTTATCCTTAAGCCTGGGTACAAAAGAGCATACTGGAAATCCGATGTTACCCATGAGCCATACCGGTCTTGATGCCTTCCTGAGTATTTCATATATAAGGGTTGTTGTGGTCGTCTTCCCGTTGGTACCGGTAACCCCTATAATGGTGACGCCGCTGGGAAAGTAGCGGAAGGCCAGTTCCATCTCATTTATAACAGGCACGTTGTGATTTTGTGCTTTCTCCACATAGGGATGACTGTTTGGAATACCCGGGTTTTTGACCATGATATCAAAGGACTGATCCAATAAGTTTTCGGGATGGTGTCCAAGAATGATTTCCACGCCCAGGGACTCAAGCTCTTTTATCTGATCAGCATTTTGTTCAGTGTTGACATCATTGATGACAATACTGTAGCCTTTATCTGCCAGTAGCTTTGCGGCTTCATAGCCGCTCCTGGCCATTCCCAGCACTAAAGCCCTTCCTGCATAGCTCATAAAAACCCACGCTCCTTCTCTGCTCCTGTATATTATACACCAGACGACATATTTGGTTACATGTCCCTGTGACAATCATAGGAATAAATAAGTAAAGATAATCTCCAGAATCGGGATGCTATGCTTGTCCCGATAAGATTTTGCCGGGATTTGCCTGGCAACTGGTTTGACAACAGCAGCCCTTTGAAATATTCTGATTATAGTGACAGGTGGGTGAATGACACCGGCCAGCTGTGGGAATTGCTAAAATGCAAACTCCTGCGGGTTTGGCATGAACCGGTTAATTATTGATAAGGCAGGAAACTTACTATGAAGTCCTCTTTGGAACTTAGTATGGAACGCGACCTTGCTTTGTTGCTTGACGGAAAAGCACTGGAGGCAGCCCGCTTAATATGGGATGATGAAGAGATCCATGCCTGGCAGGAATACGCCAATACTGTATCCATAAGGCGCCTTGGCTTTAATGATCACGGACCGGTGCATATGCGCAAAGTGGCCGTTAACGCCATGAAAATGTTCAACATTCTCACTGAACAGGGTATTGTTCCGAATATTGTAAAGGAAGGCTCCGGCACCCTGGAAGACAGCCGCATTGCAGTCCTGCTGGCTTCATTTCTGCATGATATCGGAATGTCAGCTGGAAGGCATAACCATGAGACAAGCTCCTACATGATGGCAACCCCCATCATAGACCGCATACTTCAGGCCGTATTCCCGGATGAGCTAATGCGCCGCGTGGTGATAAAGGCGGTGGCTCTTGAGAGCATACTGGGGCATATGACCCAGCATCCCATCACAACACTTGAAGCGGGGATCGTCCTCATTGCTGATGGCTGCGATATGGAAAAAGGGCGTTCACGTATCCCCCTTCTCATGAACCAGGTATCGAGGGTGGGAGACATCCACAAGTATTCCTCATCAGCCATCGAATCGGTCTCAATTGAAAAGGGAGAGGAAAAGCCGCTGAAGATAACGGTCAAAATGACTGCGTCAGTAGGTTTCTTCCAGGTTGAAGAGATCCTCATGGGAAAGATCATGGCAAGTACAGTTAAGCCCTATATCGAACTCTACGCCTATGTCATCGGCCGTGACGTCAAGCGGTATCTATAGGATTAAACACGGTCTTTGCTGACTGCCAGCTCATTCCTGAACCTCTTCTCCATGATCCACCTTTCGGATATGGGCTCTTTTGATCTTGCCGCTGATGGTCTTGGGCAGCTCATCCACAAACTCAATAATCCGCGGGTATTTATATGGTGCCGTAACACGCTTTACATAATCCTGAATATCTTTCTTTAATTCTTCTGAGGGTGTGTAGCCCTTGGCAAGCACAATGGTTGCCTTGACCACAGTACCCCGGATGGGATCCGGAGCACCTGTTACAGCGCATTCCACAACGGCCGGATGTTCGATGAGAGCGCTTTCCACCTCAAATGGGCTTATGCGATAGCCCGACGCCTTGATGACATCATCGTTTCGGCCAACAAACCATAAAAGCCCATACTCATCCTTATATACCACATCCCCGGTGTGATAGATATTATCATGCCATACCCTCCTGGTGGCTTCCTCATCCCTGTAATACCCGGTAAACAGGCCAACGGGTTTATTGGTGTCCACGTCCCTTACCACCAGTTCGCCTTCCACACCTACAGGGACTGATTTTCCCTCTTCGTCAACGATATCAATATTATAGGCAGGGTTGGGCATCCCCATGGAACCCGGATGGGTTTCCAGCCACTCGTAGTTTGCCACCAGCACGGTGGTTTCTGTTTGGCCAAAGCCATTATATATCTTGAGCCCGGTTACCCTCTCCCATGTATAAAAAACCTGTGGATTCAAAGGTTCTCCCGCTGTTGAGCAGTGTACCAGTGAAGAGAGATCATACTTTTCAAGATCATGATGGATCAGGAAACGATAGATGGTCGGAGGAGCGCAGAAGGTGGACAGCCTATACTTTTGCATGACCTCCAGAAGCCTTTCGGGAACGAATCTATCCATGTCATAAACGAACTGTACAGCACCGCATATCCACTGTCCATAGATCTTGCCCCAGCCGAATTTGGCCCAGCCCGAGTCCGCCACGGTAAGATGGAGCCCGTTTTCCACTACCCTCTGCCAATACTTTGCCGTTACGATATGCCCCAGGGGATAGGTGAAATCGTGACATGCCATTTTGGGCATACTGGTGGTGCCCGAGGTGAAATAGATGATCATAAGATCATTGTTTTGGGGAGCTTCCTCGCCCTGAGGCCTTGGGAATTCTTCCGGAAAGCTTTTAATATCCTCATCATAGCAAAGCCAACCATCCCTGTTGCCGCCTACCATAACAAGCTTATCAACGGTAGGGCTTTCATCCAGGGATCGCTCCACGCATTCGGCCACATCTGTATCAGCAAAGGAAACAACCATCTTTGCACCTGATGCATTGGCTCGATAAATGATGTCATTTTCTTTAAGCTGATCGGTACAGGGTATATAGACAGCACCTATTCTGCTAAGAGCCAGGGCAAAAAAATAAAACTCGTATCTGCGCCTTAATATGAGCATGACACGATCGCCCTTTTTTATTCCAAGGGATTTAAGATAATTGGCTGTTTTTGAGGACCACTTTTTAAGATCAAGAAAAGTAAAGGTTTTCTCCTCTTCATGGTCATTGCACCAAACCAGTGCTTTTCGCTCCGGCTCAAGACGCGCATACTCGTCTATGATATCAAAGGCAAAGTTAAAGGATTCGGGAACCTTGATCCTGAGCCCACGGCAGAAATCCTCATAGCTGTCAAAGTTCTCTTTATCCAAATATCGATTAGCAAGATTCATAGATGTCTCCCCTTCTTGTGTAGTTTCTATAGTAAGATCACAGTTATATACCTGGCGTCTTTCCCATCCAGGGACACCATCTTATGAGGTTTGATAGGGTTAAAGTATAACGAGTCACCAGGCTCAAGGATATACTCCTCCCTTCCGACAGTCACCTTCATCCGGCCTTCAAGACAGTAATTGAACTCCTGTCCCTTGTGGGAAACCAGTTCGGGTGATTGATCCGGCCTGAGTGTTACCAGAAGGGGTTCTATCTTGCGTCCTGCATACTTGTAGGCCAGGCTTTCAAATTCATACTGGTCGTAGCGCTCAACCCGGAGCCCCTCCCCCTTTTTTACCATGCATACATCACGAAGCTTGGGCGAGATTCCGGTGAGTATCTCTGTCATATCCACCTTGTAAAACTCCGATATCTCGTTGAGCAGGCTTACGGGTATATCGTCTTCGCCGCTCTCATACTGGCTGTAGGCCTCAGGTGTCACATTAACAACCTTTGCAACCTCTTCCGGAGTAAGGCCTGAGAGTAGTCTCAAACCTTTGATTCTGGCTGCTATATCCCTGATCTTCTCATTCATATATTCAACCCGTCCTTTATCGAAGGATTTATTCACCTAGGATTATAGCATATATGGCCTTCTGTTTTCATTCAGAATTCTTGGTTCCGTGCTTATTTTTACCCTATAATACCGAATCCCCTGCCAGAGGCGGCAGGGGATTATGGTAAACCTGTTACAAGCCAACGGACACTATTTGTTGGCCATGGTATAAATCTGGTAGACATCATCACGGTTAAGAGCCTTGAAAGTCCCGACGGTTCGTTTGCCATAAAACACGCACCGATCGGACATCTCTTGGATCACTTCTTCGGGCTGTACTCCTATACCTAATTCTGTAAAGGATGTAGGAGCCCCCACTGAGGCAAAAAATTCCACTGTCCTGTCAATGGCGGCTCTGCCGATTTCTTCAATGCTTCCCTCGGTGATCCCCCAGACCTTCCGGCCGAATTGGGCAAACCGCTCCGGGTTTTGAGGGAAACAGTACCGGGCCCATGAACCCCACATCGTAGACAGACTGGCACCATGGGCCACATCAAACTTACCGCTAAGCTCGTGTCCCAACGCATGGGTTGCAAAGTCCTGCTTGCCGCCAAGGCCTGTGAGCCCGTTATGAGAGAGGCTTCCACACCACATTATCTCGCTCATGGCATGATAATCCCGGGGATTCTCCAGGGCAACAGGGCCGTTCTTAATCATTACCCGCAGAAGGGATTCAGCTATCTCATCGGTGAGCTCGTTCCCCAAATCCGATGTGAAGTATCGATCCATGGTATGCATCATGATATCCACTATTCCGCACATAATCTGGTATTTGGGAAGTGAGTAGGTCAATTCCGGATTCATGAGGGCAAACCTGGGACGGTTGAAATCTGTGGCCAACCCCCTTTTGTTATGGGTCTCATCATTAGTGATCACGGCCGAGTTGCTAGTCTCGCTGCCTGCCGCCGAAAGGGTCAGAACAACTCCCACCGGAAGGCTTTTTTCCAGAACAGCTTCCCTTGTCCAGAAGGACCATATATCAATTTCCGGGTTGGCAGTGCCGTGGGCTATAGCCTTTGCAGTATCAATAACACTGCCGCCTCCCACCGCAAGTACAAAGTCGACCCCGTTTTCTATGGCCTGCTTAACTCCTTCCCTCGCCAATGACAACCGTGGGTTGGGTTTGACGCCTCCCAGCGTAGTATAGGGAATACCTTCATCATCCAGCTGTTTGGTTATCCTTTCTAGAAGCCCGCTTCTTACAACGCTTCCGCCGCCATATACAATAATGACTTTTGTTCCGCCAAATTCCTTGATCTCTTTTGCAGCGTTCAACTCTGCGTCCTTCCCGAAGATCACTTTTGTTGGTGAATAAAACGTAAAAGAATTCAAAAATATCACCCTTTCTTCCAGTCATTCCTACTAATATCATATCATTTAATGGTGGATATTAGTAGATGATGTCCTTTCGGTTTTGGTTTAATTTCACGGTGTCATTCGTATTATCATCAGAATTATGTTATGCTTATATTGTCCTTTTGAATAAGGCAACAATATAGAAGAACCTTCTGAGTGCAGAGGGGCTTTGATGTTGCTGCCCCATGGCATTGATATGGAAGCTCCTTTTTTGTGTTCAAATTTGTGCTTATTATTTTTGAAAATCTGCAAAATTACAGAAGTAACCCGATTAAATCTGGGATGGAGGGATTATAAATGAAGCTTTTTGTACTCATACTAAATCGAACCGAGAAGCTTGACGATCTTATGTTAACCTACGCCAAGGAGAAGATATGTGGTGCGACAATAATTGAGAGCACGGGTATGGCCCGGGAGCTTGCAGGCTCGGAACACCACGAAGAGGAAATCTCTTTTTTAGGTTCCATACGGAAATATTTAAACGGCAGCGAGAATAAAAAGAGCAAAACCATTCTAACTGTAATTCGCGAAGACCAGCAGGAAACTATCATTCGCATAACAGAAGAAGTGGTGGGTGATTTTTCGAAACCGGACACAGGGATCATGTTTGTTCTCCCTCTGGATTTTGTACAGGGAAAGGGGCTTGACAAATGAGCATCCTTTTTTATGTTGGATTGATGCTGCTATGCGGTCTGCTGGCTGGAAGGATTGCAAAACTTGTGGGGTTTCCCAATGTTACCGGATATATTGTTGCCGGGCTGATCATCGGACCTCATATTCTTGGGATAATAAGCCTGGAAGCCACGGAGGGAATCGGCATTGTATCCGAAATGGCTCTTGGGTTTATAGCCCTGTCCATAGGCGCTGAGTTTGAGCTCTCATATTTTAAGGAGGTTGGTAAAACTCCTGTCATAATAGCTCTGTTGGAAGGAACCCTTGCCATAGTCTTTGTTACTGTTACTTTGCTTGCGTTCGGCTACGACCTTCCCATCGCGGTTATGCTTGGTGCCATAGCCTCTGCCACAGCGCCTGCAGCTACTATCATGGTTATCCGGCAGTACAGGGCAAATGGTCCCGTCACAAAAACGCTTTTGAGTGTGGTTGCATTGGATGATGCGGTAGCGTTAATTGCCTTTGGCTTTGCCATAGCTGTTACCAAATCTTTTAAGGGGGGCAGCTCTGACTTATTGATAACCATACTGGATCCCTTTATCACTTTGTTTCTTTCCATCATCATCGGCGTCTTATTTGCTCTGATTCTGCTTATACCGATTCGTTTCTTCAAAAAGGAATCCAACAGGATTTGTGCAATCGTGGGAGTTGTATTCCTTACCCTGACACTTGCCGATTACCTTGGTGCATCGTCACTGCTTGCATGCATGGTATTAGGAGCGGTTTTTGTAAACATATCGAAAGACGCAGTGCCCGTATTCAGAATTGCCGATAGCGTGACTCCACCTATCTTTATGCTCTTCTTCGTTCTGTCAGGTGCCAGGCTTGATGTATCACTCATCCCTGCCATAGGGGTTATCGGTGCGTTGTACATCATTATGCGTGTTGTAGGAAAGCTATGTGGTTCCTGGCTTGGTTCTGTCATCACCAAGGCTCCTGAACCGGTAAAAAAATACCTGGGCTGGACCCTCATACCGCAGGCGGGGGTCGCTATCGGGCTTACCCTTGTAGTCGATCAGGTTGTCCCGGAATATGCCGGTCAGATCCGCGCAGTTGTCCTTTGCGCCACTTTGATTTATGAGTTAGTGGGGCCTGTGGTATCAAAACTGGCCCTTAAAAAGGCAGGGGAAATTGAAGGGTAAAATTTGTCTGAGAAACATCGCTTAGGATAAGGCAAACACCCTGATGTGGTATAATGGTGAGAGGTATCCCTGTTGTTCCATGGATATAATCGATTTAATCTAGGGATAAAGCATCATCACCTTTACGGGAGGATATCCGAATTATGAAAATAAAGTTTCTGGGCGCAAACACGTCGGTAACAGGTTCATGTCATATGATCACAACCCGGGGACATAAATTTCTGCTGGACTGCGGTATGTTTCAGGGAAGCGATGAGATGGACCAGCTCAACAGCGAACCATTTGACTTCGATCCCGAAGAAATTGAGTTCGTTCTATTAAGTCATGCCCATGTTGACCATTCGGGCAGGATACCCCTTTTGGTGAAGCGGGGATTCAAAGGCAGGATCTACTGCACCGATGCCACTGCCGATCTGTTGGGCATCATGCTAAGGGACAGCGCCTTTATTCAGCAAAAGGAAACTGAATGGAAAAACAGGAAGAGCCAGCGTGCCGGATTACCCCTTGTGGAGCCCCTTTACACTATGGCGGACGCTGAGGCTGCCCTGAGTCTTGTTACCCCTGTCCTCTACGATCAGCTCATAGAGCTCAATGATGGTATTAAAGTAGTGTTTAATGATGCAGGGCATATATTGGGCTCCGCTATTATCGAAGTCTTTGTTACAGAGGATGATGCTGTATCCAAGCTGGTCTATTCTGGAGACCTGGGATCGAAAAACCGTCCCATTCTGAGAGATCCCACAATAATTAAAAAAGCCGACTATGTCATCATGGAATCCACCTATGGTAACCGAATCCATGAAAGAAACTCCGACAGTATTGAAAGGCTTGTGGATATCGTTATTAAGACCATACGAAGGGGTGGAAATGTGGTCATACCCTCCTTTGCTGTTGGAAGAACTCAGGAGCTTATCTATGAGTTCAACCGCTTCTATGAGGAACATTCGGAAATCCATAAGGAATTGAACGATGTAATGGTATATATCGACAGTCCCATGGCCACATCCGCTACCGAGGTGTTCCGGAGGAACGCACAGGTCTTTGATGAGGAGACCAAGAACTACATCCTGCGTGGAGATCATCCCCTGGACTTTAAGAATCTCAGATTTACCAGGACGGTTGAGGAATCGGTGGCACTGAACACCGATCCTCAGCCCAAGATAATCATCTCTTCTAGCGGTATGTGCGAAGCAGGCAGGATAAAGCACCACTTGAAGCATAATTTATGGAACCCCAGATCAAGCATTGTCTTTGTTGGCTATCAGGCCGTGGGAACCCTGGGTAGATCTATTGTAAACGGAGATAAGAGGGTGACCATCTTCGGTGAGAAGATACAGGTTGAGGCAGAAATCTACAACCTGGAGGGCTTTTCGGGTCATGCAGACAGGGATGGCTTGCTGGAATGGATCTCGGGCTTCCAAAAAAAGCCCGCAAGAATATTCCTGGTCCATGGAGAAGAGGAAGCCAAGGAGGCTTTTGCAAAGACCGTAAAGGAAGTTTTGGACTATGATTGCACGGTTGTAAGAGGAAATTCTGAATACACCCTTTCAAAGGATACAGTGATATCTGTGGAAGAGGCCATGGATGAGAGGATTTCCCCTGAAGCCTTAAGACAGATCAAAAACAAGATCTCCTCCATTCATGATGACCTGGAGAAAATACTCTACCACACACATCTTGCCGTGGGAAGCGGCATGTCACCACAGCAGATTATTGAGATCGGAAATATTGTTCTGGAGCTGGAAAAACATACTCTTAATCTTGGATCGGCAGTAACCCGCGAAGCGGAATAAGGGTTTTAAGGTTTTATGCAGAAAAGAAGCCAGCCTGTGAGAAGCGGAACGACCCAGCATCGTTCCGTTTGAAATTTCTTTTATGTTTTGCATGCCAGCCATGTGTTAAACCTGGTCAAAGCATGCATATGATTTATGTCTTACCTGAAAGGAGTCAGTCAGCTTTGTTTCGTCTTCTGGGCAATCTAAAAAAATCGATTATCAGTTATTTCGGTCAAGGAATACGGCGGGAGGTCATATCCATAACCTGGCCTGCATTCATAGAGCTTGTTCTTTCCACCCTGTTCGGAATGGTGGATATGATGATGGTTGGCAATTTAAGTTCAGCAGCCATTGCTGCAGTCGGGCTGACTACCCAGCCCTTTTTACTACTTATGTCGGTGTTTGCGGCTGTGAATGTAGGAACAACCACTTTAGTGGCCTGGAATATTGGAGCAGGGAAGGTAGCCAAGGCCTCTGACGTAACACGTCAAATCATTGTGCTCAACGTTTTTCTGGGCGTAATCATGAGTGTTGCGGGAATATTCCTGGCGCCTCACATCGTCACATTCATGGGAGCAAATGAGGACACTCTCAAGGATGCCACCATATACTTTCAGATCGTCTCCGGTGGTCTTTTGTTTCAGGCCATGACCATGGGAGTAACAGCAGCTCTCAGGGGCGCCGGACAGACCAGAATCCCCATGTATTACAATATCGGAAGCAACCTTCTGAATGTTTTTGGTAACTACGTTCTCATTTACGGAAAATTGGGCTTTCCCAAATATGGAGTTGCCGGAGCTGCCATTTCCACTACTTTTTCCAGACTTGTGGCCTGCGTCGCTGCATTGTATATCCTTTATTCCGGAAGAACCAAAATACGCATAAACAGGATGGGCAGGTTCCGATTTGATTTTAACGTAATAAAAAAGGTCATGTCCATTGGAATTCCTTCTGCCCTTGAACAGTTTGTGATACACAGCGGACTCATGATGTTTGCCCGGACGGTTTCCGGACTCGGAACAACACATTTTGCTGCCCATCAGATCGGGCTGAACATCTCAGGTCTGTCCTTTGCACCCGGCATGGCCTTTGGCGTAGCTTCAACCACCCTCGTGGGCCAGAGCTTGGGAGCCAACGACAGGCAGCGAGCAAAGAAATGCGCCAATGTTGTTCACCATATGGCCTTGGCAGTAGCTGTATTTGTTGGATTGATCTTTGTGCTGTTTTCACACCCCATGGCAAGGCTATACAACAAGGAGGTTGAAGTGGTAGCCCTTGCCGGGCTGGTTCTTAAGATACTGGCGTTGGCATTACCGGGTCAGTGTACACAGCTTTCATTAGCTGGCGCCTTGAGAGGTGCCGGTGATACCATGTATCCCTTATATGCTTCCGCCTTCGGCATATGGGGCTTCAGAGTCGTGGTCGCCCACGTGTTTGTGAACATCTTCCAATGGGGACTTGTGGGTGCCTGGGTGGCTTTGGTGATGGACCAGACCATAAGAGCGCTGATAGTGTATGTTCGATACCGTTCAGACAAATGGCTGGATGCCAAATCCAGGCATACAAAGGAGGATGCTATAAAGGCGGAGTTGTAGTATCGGATCCTTTCATGATATAAGAAAAAGGGCGGGAGCGTGAACTCCCAACCCCTTACTTCTGTCAAGGTAATTGTTTTCATTTGCAGTTTTCAAAATCTATAACTGCGCCCTGCTCCTTTAAGGTTTGCACAAGCAATGGTATATCCATCCTGCTCATGGTAAGACCCTTTTTGGAGCCAATTGCTGCAGCAGTACCAGCAGCCTGCCCCATGGCCATGCAGACCGCCATTACCCTCACGGTTCCGAAAGCTGCCTCGTCGGCACACACACTTCGGCCTGCGACAATTATGTTCCTACTGTCATAGGGCACCATTATGCCATAAGGGATATTGTATTCCTGCTCAAGAACCACCAACTCCTGATCAATGCTGTCCGGTTTGTGGATATCAATTACATGGGCTCCCTTGGCAATGGTATCCGGGAAAGGCTTTGGATTGATCACATCATCGGTTGTGAGTTGGTACATCCCGACAATATGGTAGGTCTCGCGAACACCGGTCTGAGTACCCGATTTAAGCACCCGACAATTTTTGAATTCCGGGAAATTCTCCCTCATTACTTGTACAACCTTGAATAAATTCTCACGCAGGCTGCATTCGGTTTTTGTGAACTGATCTGGAGAGCTGGCATCGGTGGCCTCGGAGACAACCTTACAGCCTGCTACCCTATGGTTCCAACTCAGCGGGGTTGACACCAAAGCCCTTGAGGATCAGGGTCTGTTTGATGATGCTAAAAAATGAATTTTGACCTTAGACGTGTTGGAAGAAGGATAATAAGAAAGTGTCTCGAAGTTGCGCCCCTTCACATTCTTACCCACATAGGCAATGATACCTATAAATTCATGCCCGGGTATGAATGGCGGCTCAACCCATGCGGGCTGAACGTCTCCGTCCCCCCAGAACATGGCTGCTCCGTCCTGGCATTTCAGATCTCCCGCACAAATGCCGCAGCCCTCTGTCTTGATTAAGATGTCATCATCTCCGCATTCCGGTACCGGATATGCGGGTTCATACCTGTATTTGTCAGCGCTGTAGGCAACCAGTGCCTTCATAGTTTTTGGAATTGTCATGGCTCCAAATCCCCCCGTTTATAATTTGGTAATAATGACCGAATAATAGTTCCAATCATCCATAATCATTATAACAACCGACGAATCCTAATAGCAATGTAAGATATTTACGATATCTTTCTCAATCCTATGATCTTTTATGATTATTATTGACTTTTAACAGTGGGGTGCTATATTCAAAGCGTGTGACATAATAGGGTTTCGTATATTTATTGGCTTAGCAGCGACCTTTTCATACATCTTTTCTGGATGCTGGATCCGGTCGCCTAAACCATATGATCTTTTTTTGTTTCAGTTTGTAACAGTTCGTTTAAATTTTGGCATATTTCAATTTTTGGGTGCAGGTGTAAAAATGAATGAGCTTAGCTATTCGAAAACTATCAAAAATATCCATCATACCGATGTTTTAGTTGTTGGGGGGGGACCTGCAGGCTTTGCCGCCGCTGTAGCATCGGCACGCAACGGAGCAAAAACTCTGCTTTTAGAGCGTGCTGGTATGCTCGGCGGCATGGCCACCGCAGGTCTGGTAGGTCCGTTCATGACATGCTACGACAATGATGGCGAGGAACAGATAGTCAAGGGTATCTTTGACGAACTCTGTCGGAGGACTGAGGCCAGAGGAGGGGCTATACATCCCTCCAGGGTGGAAGGCATGACATCCTATTCTTCATATTACCTTGATAGCCACAGGAATGTGACGCCTTACCAGTCTGAGGTACTTGCCGTAGTCATGGACGAAATGCTGTTGGAATCGGGTGCCCAGGTACTTTTTAATGTACAGGTAACCGATTGCGTTGTCAAAGATGAAAAAGTTGAGTACGTCATTGCGGCCATGAAGGAAGGACTTGCCGCTTTTAGGCCTAAAATAGTCATTGATTGCACAGGAGACGCCGATGTAGCATTTTTCGCTGGGGTTCCCACGTGGCTGGGTGACAAAAAGACACAGGTGATGCAGCCAGTATCTCTGTTCTTTGAAGTGGGCAATATAGACAGGGAGAAATTTTTGGCAGAACTTGAGGCAAACAAAGACCGTCTGGACAACCATATTGCCAATTGCTTTGCCGATCAGGTAGAGGAAGCAAAGCGTAATGGCGATTGGACCTTAGACCGTAATGAATTGGGCAACTATGAACAGAACATAAAAGGGCGCTGGAAAATCAACACAACACGTATTCCGCACATAGATGCTACCAAAACCACCGATATTACCAAAGCGCTGATTGAAGGCAGGAGGCAGGTTCAGGAATTGATGGCCTTTATGAAAAAGTATCTGCCGGGCTGCCAGGAAGTTCAGCTGCTTCAGGTTGCTACCGCCCTTGGGGTACGGGAAACACGGCATATAGTGGGCAAATACGAACTGACGGCAGAGGACATCCTTTCCCGGAAGCATTTTGATGATGCCATTTGCTCCTTTGGATATGCCATTGATATCCACAACTCCACAGGCGGTGGTGTTACGTTCACCTGTGTGAATAAGTATTACAACATACCCTATCGCTGCATGGTGCCTGAAAACTGCGACAATATGCTGGTAGCAGGCCGTTGTATCTGCGGTACATCCGAGGCAGCAGCAAGTTTCAGGGTTATGCCTGCATGCATGGCCACAGGCCAGGCGGCAGGTACCGCTGCAGCGCAGGCTCTCACAGATGATGTGAAACCTGAGGATGTGGATACCAAAAAACTCCGCAGCACGCTGATAGAACAGGGCGCTGTTATCAAGGACTGAGAAAGATCTGATGATCATTTTGTAAACTCCTGTAATTGGATTTAAGATTATTAAGCATTAGAAAGGTTAAGGGGAGTCGACTATGAAAACATTGCAAAAAAAGTATGATGTTGTTGTCATTGGTGGCGGACCGGGGGGTATTCCCGCTGCTATCGCCGCCAGCAGAAATGGTGCAAAGGTTCTGTTGGTAGAGAAGAACAACTGCCTCGGCGGAAATCTCACCTTGGGACTGCCTCTTTTAGGTTATCTGGACATGGACGGAAAACCCGTCACCGCAGGATTTGCCCAAGAGCTGGTAGATGCGCTCAAGGAACGAAATGCGTGCACAGAACACATTTTCTGCCCCAATCATAACTCAGTGACACTTTATGATCATGAGATTTTTAAGGTTGTTGCTTTTGAGAAATGTATTGAAGCCGGTGTGGATATTCTTCTGCACACACAGATTCTTGATGCCAACGTGGATAATGGCAGACTCAAATCTGTAACACTCTTTGGAAAGGCCAATCGTATTGAGGTCGAAGCCAAGGTCTTTATAGATGCCACAGGCGATGGTGATCTGGGCTATCTTTCCGGAGCCCGTTACAGCATGGGTCAGAAGGATACAGGCATACTCCAGCCTCCTACGGTGATGTTTACACTGGGTAATGTGGACACCGACAAGACCATTGATTTTGTGGCCACTGATCCTGAGCAGATGAGGTTCTGCGATACCATCGACACCGATATCAATAAATACAATGCTGAATATTTCCGCAATAACCCTTACCATGTTTTTGTGAGCCTGAGGAAACTGTTTCTTGAGCTTAAGGCTAAGGGTGAGCTTCCCGTCGACCGTGACACATTGATATACATCAAAAGCCTTATTCCTGGCGAGGTCCACATGAACTGCACCAGGCATCTGGGCATTGACGGCAGCAATGTGCAGGATCTGACCCGTGCAGAGATTGAGGGACATCTCCAGATACCCAAACTGGTGGAAACCCTCAAGAAACATGTGCCTGGCTTTGAAAACTGTTATATTACCAAAATTTATTCCAACATAGGTGTCAGGGAAACCCGTCGTTTTGCTGGTATTACCGAAGTGACCGAGAACAACATCATGAACGGAGAGGTGCCCGAGGATACAGTAGCTCTTGGCGCCTACATCATCGATATTCATGACGGCGAAGGTGGAGGCACTATAGTGAAGCATATCAAACCTTACGGCATTCCTTACGGTTGCCTGGTAAGTAAAGATATAGATAACCTCATGTTCAGCGGCAGATGCATATCCATGGATGCCGTTGTGATGAGTTCTGCCCGTGTGATGCCCACCTGCATGGCTATTGGTGATGCAGCCGGTGTTGGAGCAGCATTGGCTGTAAAGCACGATATCCTGCCCGGTGAGGTCGACGTCAACGAGGCTCGGGCTGTTCTCCGCAAAGCCAACGCCATCCTTGACCCTGCAGTATAGAATTCAGCTGAATGGCAATTGCACCTGTGCGGAGGAGGAAGCAAAGGCAAATGCCTGCTTCAGCCCGCCCTTGATATACGGGGTGCGCCTTCTATGGCGCACCCCGGGACTTAAACTTGTTATCACCAACTCGTCCCATATATAACCGGATGGATTCAAAAGAAAGGAAGGATGATCATGAAACAGGCAATCATGATGGAACCCGGACGCATAGAATACAGGGATGTACCCGTACCTGATGTTGGTGCCGGGCAGATTGAAGTGAAGCTCAAGATCATAGGTGTGTGCGGCTCAGATATCCATGTATGGCATGGTAAGCATCCCTTCACGCCCTACCCAGTAGTACAGGGTCACGAGGTTTCGGCTGTCGTTACCAAGCTGGGAGATGGCGTAGAAGAATTCAAGGTTGGAGATTTGGTTACCATACAGCCCCAGGTTGTCTGTGGCAAGTGTTATCCCTGCACCCATGGTCTTTACAACGACTGTGAAGTACTTAAGGTAATGGGTTTTCAGACCACTGGCATGGCGAGTGAGTATTTCGTGGTTGATGCCGAAAAGGCCCTCAAACTTCCCGACGATATGAGCCCTGAGCATGGCGCCATGATCGAGCCGCTGGCTGTTGCATGTCACGCTATCAGACGTTTTGGGGACGTAGCAGGCAAAAATGTGGTAGTGATTGGCGGAGGACCCATAGGCAATCTGGTGGCACAGACTGCCAAGGCCATGGGAGCTGCCAAGGTCATTATAACTGAGATCAGCGAGTACCGTCTGAGCGTTGCCCAAAAATGTGGGTTGATAGCTATCAATCCAAACGAAACAAAGCTTAAGGATGCCATCAGAAATGAGTTTGGCAGTGACGGTGCCGATGTTATATTTGAATGTATCGGAAGCCCGTACACCCTGCAGGAGTCTGTGGAGGTTGCCCGTAAGGGAAGCTACATCATTATAGTGGGTGTGGTTCCCGATAAGAGTCCCATTAGCATGGACATTGTACAGGACCATGAACTGAGTCTTTTAGGCAGTGCAATGTATCGCGTTGAGGATTATAGGGAGGCCATTAAACTTGTAGGCGAGGGTCTCATCGAATTTGACGCCCTCATTACCCACAGGGTACCCTTTTCAGATTATGCAAGCGCTTACAGGCTTATTGAAGAGCAAAAGGATAAGGCAATGAAGGTCTTGATCGACATGGAGAAATAATGGAGGAATCCTGTTATGAAATACGGTATTTACTATGCCTATTGGGAAAAGGAATGGGGAGGAGACTTTATCCCCTATGTAGCCAAGGTAAAACAACTGGGATTTGATGTTCTTGAAGTTGCCTGCGGTGATTTTCATAATCAGCCGGATTCCTATTTACATGCCCTTCGGGAGACAGCCAAAGAGAATGATATCATTCTAACAGGGGGTTATGGCCCGCGGGCTGAGCATAATCTCGCCTCGCCTGATCCAGCTGTTGTAGAGAACGCACTGGCTTTCTACAGTGAAATCTTCAGAAAAATGGACATTGCAGACATCCGTTCCATCGGAGGAGCCCTATATTCCTACTGGCCGATTGATTACAACAAGGAACTGGATAAGGATGGCGATCTTGAGCGCAGTATTCAGGGCATGCGTAAACTGGCAGACATCGCCGGAAGGTATGGCATAACACTGAATATGGAGGTTCTGAACCGCTTTGAAGGTTACCTCATTAATGATGTCAGGGAAGGCCTTGCCTATGTCCGCGCAGTGGACAAACCCAATGTGAAGCTTATGCTGGACACCTTCCACATGAACATTGAAGAAGACTCGCTCATTGAACCCATTCTTCTTGCAGGCAAGGATCTGGGTCATGTCCATGTGGGCGAACCCAACAGAAAGCCTCCCCGTGAAGGCAGAATGCCCTGGAAGGAGATAGGCGTGGCTTTACGTGAAATCGGTTACGATGGAGCGGTTGTTATGGAACCCTTCGTTACCATGGGTGGCCAGGTAGGAAAAGATATACGCATTTGGCGCGATATATCCCAGGGAGCCACAGAGAACGATCTTGACAGGGATGCAGCAAAATCAGTTGCTTTCCTCAGGAGTGCGTTTGAAGAATAAGTAAGGGGGGTTACACACTTCATATAAACTCATGTGAGTGATCCTCTTGATTTTATATATGTTTTGGCCAATCCCGGAGCCTTTTAGGTTCCGGGATTATTTCTTCCTGTTTCATCCGGATACTTATATGATAGAATTGTAGAAAAAGCACGGACGGAGGTCTGCGTCATGAACCTCTCAACCATTGTTATGTTTCTCATCATTATTTTTTTACCGCGGCTGATTATGCTCATAGTGAACAGATCAAGCTTTATGACTACCCTTGGCCCCGTGTTTCTCTGCTATTTGTTTGGTCTGATATTAAGTTTTCCAATGAAGGCTTTGGGAGCAGATATGGGTCTGGCATCAGATTTTTCATCGGTACTGGTATGTGCAGCCATGCCCCTCATCCTGTTTTCTGCCGATCTTCCTGCCCTGAAAAAGCTTGCCCGCCCAATGACTGTTTCTTTTTTAATGAACACCATTTCGGTTATCATAACTGCCATAGCAGCATTCTTCATTTTCAGACAGACCGTTCCCGATGCCGCCAATATCAGTGGTATGCTGATAGGTACCTACACCGGCGGCACCCCCAATATGCTGGCCATCGGAAATGGATTAGGTTCCAGCCACGACCGGATTCTTCTTCTTCAAACATCGGATATGATAGGGGGCGGCATTTACTTTCTTCTTCTGATCTCTATAATGCCCCGCTTAATGAAAAGGATCCTGCCTGAGTATACACCCGTTGGAGGGTCTGGCCATCACGAAGATGCCAACAGATACATAGAAGCCTTCAGTGGAAAGAAACAAAGCGTTAAGCCCCTGAAGATGTTTATAAGCCGCCTTGGGTTTGTGATTCTCTCCTTTGCATGTGTGGGAATTGCCATGGGTGTTTGTCTGTTACTTCCCAGCAGCTACGGGAATACCGGCCTTGCAAAGCTGGGTGAGTACACAGCCCTCATCATGTTGATTGTCACTACCCTGGGCATCGCTCTGTCCTTTGTTGAAAAGGTACGTACCGCTCCGGGTTCCTACAGTTCGGGGCAATACTTTATTTTGATGTTCTCAGTCGTCATGGGATTATGCTTTGATCTGTCCGCTATCGCAGGTGTGCTGCTTCTTTTTGGTATGTTGTTGCTCATCCAATTTGGCACGGTTATTCTGCATATAATCATGGCTAAAATCTTCAAGATTGATTACCATACCATGATGATCACTTCCACGGCAGGTGTTTTCGGTCCGGCATTCATCATGCCCGTCGCAAGGGCTCTTAGAAACGATGAGATCGTCCTTCCCGGAATTCTATGCGGAATACTGGGCTATGCCATCGGCAATTATCTTGGCATTGGCATAGGTAAACTGCTTCTTTTATTTGTATAGAACACTATTAAAAACTGAGCCCTGTTTACTGCGCCTTTGGCGCCAAACAGGGCTGTGATCACTTAGAAACTTGTTATAAAGGTGTCAGTAAATTCTTCTGCCCTTTTCATCGGGTATTCCGCTCTTTCGGTAGAAATAGCTGTTCACCACATCCCGCCATTCCCTGGCATCCCTTATCTGGATCTCCAGCCTCTCTAGAACGGCGTCAAACCTTTCCTTATCAATCTTTCCCTTAAGGCTGAGCCAGCGTGTTCGGAACTTCTCCGCCTCTTCTACTCCCTCGAAATGGGTGTCATAGATATGCTGGATCAGCGTTTTACCCGATTTGAGCCGGTGTTTGTATTCCACCCGGTGGAAGAACAATAAAAGCTCCTCAGGACATTTATTCATATCTTCAAACATCTCTGCATTGGGCTTATGATATCTTCCGGCAAAGCCGGTTCCTGTGGCGACGGTTCTGTCCACCCCAATGCCCAGCCAATCTGCGCGGTGGTAGGTTCCCCATGCCGAATACTCGTAGCCGTCCACACTAGGACCGTAATGATGGTTGGGGTTAACCATCCACCCAATACCGAGCGGGCTTGTATAATGCTCATAGGTCTCCCAGGATTTTAAAAGAATTTTGCTGATGGTTTCAATAACCTCAGGATCATTGGAGAATGTAAGCCTCACCCATTCATCGGCGATGGTCTCGCTGGACAAATCGGGATTCCAGACAAGACGTCCATAGCCATAGAGGTTGGCCTGAGCCAGAATATGCCCCGTCCAGTTGGCATTGTCTCCGATATTGGAGACGGCTGCAAAACCGCAATGCTTTTGGGGATATACCTTACCGCAAACCAAATTTTTGACCGTTGATCCCGGTCCATCGCACCAGGTTTCGAAATCCAGTACTTCCTTCCACTGGGGGATCAGAAAACATACATGTCTTTGCTGACCCGTGTATTCCTGAGTGATCTGAAGTTCCAGAATCTGGTTCGTCTTTTTTAAGCCACCGAAGAGGGGTGACACAGGCTCGCGCACCTGAAAATCCATGGGCCCATTTTTAATCTGGAGTACCACATTGTCCTTAAATTCTCCGTCCAGAGGCATGAAATGGTCGTAGGCTGCGTTGGCACGGTCGGTTGCCCTGTCTCTCCAATCCTGCTGGCAATTATAGACGAAACAGCGCCAGATCACTATTCCGCCGAAGGGCTCAAGAGCCTTTGCCAGCATATTGGCACCCTCCGCATGGGTTCTTCCGTATGTAAAGGGCCCGGGCCTGAACTCTGAGTCGGCTTTAACCAGAAAGCCGCCCAGATCTGGTATGAAGCTATACACCTCAGACGCCTTTTGGCACCACCAATCCTGAACAGTCCCATCCAGAGGATCAGCTGTACTTAAACCTCCCAGATCAATTGGGCTGGAGTAGTTAATTGAAAGATAAAGTCTGATACCGTAACTGCGGAAGATATCAGCCAGAAGGGCAACCTCCGGCAGGAGTTCTCTTGTGATAAGGCGGGTCTCCTGGTCATGGACATTCACATTATTTATGGAAACACCGTTAATGCCCACTGAGGCCAAAAGCCTTGCATAATCCCGAACACTGTCTTTGTCAGAAATGAACTGGTTATCTCTGAAGAATATTGAGTTACCTGCATAACCCCTTTCAATGCTCCCATCCATGTTATCCCAGTGATTAATCATGCGGATCCCTGCGGCAGGGTTCTCAATACGGTTAAGGTTATCCGGGCTCATCCCTGTCTGCATAGAGCGCAGAAATGAAAATGTACCATACAGAACGCCCCTTTCGGACTTTCCCGCGATGAGGATCCCACCATTCTGACCCATTATGATGAAGCCATCATGGCTGAGGGCTTCTACCTCCTTCACCGGTATGGCTAAACACTCTATGTCCATACCCAGAGCCAATGCCCGGACATCGGCAGAGCCATATAATATCCTGGGCTCAATTCCCAAAATACCGCCAAGACCTCTTTTCAGCTCCTCAACCGCCATATCCATGATAGCCGATTGTCCCATGACAACAATCTCTGAACATATGGCTTGATATCGGTTTGCAACAGAATCTTCCAGCCTGCGGTATGCCAGCCAGCAATCATAGGCCTTTTCTCTTTTTGGGTCTTTTTGTGGTTGGTTCATGGCTACTCCTCCTGGACCTTCATGGCCACCCCTTGGACGGCGGTTTCCTATTCTAATTTAATATATTAATATACTACAATATCAATTATAGTATGACTTACATCCCTCTGACAACTATAAGGCTCGGATAAAGAAACTTTAATATTCTAAGATGCTGTGGTCAGCGGCAAGATCCGCCCTGTTAATGTTTAATTCCTTATTCTTGTTATTTACCCTGTTATCCTTTCCAGCAGCAAAATAAAGCTTAAGTTATCCCCCCGAATGGGAAGCGCTATCCAAAAATCTACAGATGGTAATTAAGTACAGTAGACCATGAACACCAGAAAAGGAGTTCTTACAAATGCAGATATGCCCTATTGATCCCGATCCCGCTGTAATAATGAAATATTGCAGAGGGTGGTACACAAATCAGAAATGATACTGTATAATGTTGGTGAAATAACTGCCCTGCCGGCAGCCGCCGCCGTGATGGCTGTGGAGCATGGCTTAGGGTATGAATCTCAGGTCATAAAAACAGAGGAAGGCGGCAGACTATGCTTTGTTGTCTTCCTTTTTTGCTTATGGCAGGACGAAAGCAGGCGGTTCATGATCCTGCTGTTGGGAATGATCGGTTCACCGTCAAGGAGGCTAATTATGAAGAAGACACCGTTATATGAAAATCATCTGAATCTTAATGCCAAAATGATTGATTTTGGAGGCTGGCTGCTACCTGTGGAATACACCAAAATCATGGAGGAGCACAGGCAGGTTCGCAGCACCGCAGGACTATTTGATGTCTCTCATATGGGAGAGATCATCATCAGGGGAAGAGATGCGGGATCCTTCCTGCAGGAGCTTCTCACCAATGATATATCTAAAGCTGCCAACCACAAGGTCATCTACTCTCCCATCTGCTATGATAATGGCGGTGTTGTTGATGACCTGCTGATATATAAATTTTCTGACGATCATTATCTGCTAGTTACCAATGCCTCCAATACGGACAAGGATTTTGACTGGATTAAAGAACATCTGAAAGGGGATGTGGATGTGGAGGCAGTCAATGCCTCTCACTTATGGGGACAGCTGGCCATACAGGGGCCTCTCGCAGAGCCGATTCTGCAAGAGTGCACCGATTTTCCTTTAAGAGATATCCGTTTCTTCACCTTTGCCCCGGAGGTCATGGTCTCAGGTGTTAAGGCCATCATATCCAGAACGGGCTATACGGGGGAAGACGGCTTTGAGATCTATGTACCCGCAGAAAAGGTTTCCATGGTCTGGGAATCCCTCCTTGAAAAGGGTACCACAAAGGGTTTGGTGCCTGTCGGTCTGGGAGCAAGGGATACTTTGCGTTTTGAGGCTGCATTGCCTTTATACGGCCACGAGCTGTCTCCTGGAATCACCCCACTGGAAGCCGGACTGGATCACTTCGTGAAGCTGAACAAGGATAGCTTTATCGGAAAAGAGGCCTTGATGCGACAGCACACCCAGGGTCTTCAAAGAAAGCTGGCTGGCTTTGAGATGGTGGGACGGGGTATTCCAAGAAACGGTTATGATATCATGGATGATGCCAACAGGATCGGATTCGTAACCTCGGGCAGCCATTCCCCGACCCTTGGTAAGAACATAGGCATGGCTATGTTGGACATTGGTTATTGCCAGCCTGGAACTGAGTTTGATGTGATAATAAGGAATAAGCCTGTAAGGGCAAGGACTGTAGAACTTCCCTTCTACAGAAAGAAGTATAAAAAATAATTATGTCTTAGAAAAACTTTAAATATAATCTTGCGGAGGTTGATCCCAATGAAAGTATTGGATGGACTTAAGTATTCAAAGGAACATGAGTGGGTTAAAGTTGTAGATAACAGGGCTTACGTGGGCATAACCGATTTTGCCCAGGATTCCCTGGGGGAGATCGTGTTTGTAGAACTGCCCGAAGTCGGTTCTCATCTCGATGCAGGCGATGTCTTAGGTGTTGTTGAGTCGGTGAAGGCTGCTTCCGATATCTATTCACCCCTGGAAGGAAAGGTAGCTGAGGTGAACGAAGCCCTGGCGGATGATCCGGCGCTCCTTAACGAGGATCCCTATGAGAACTGGATAGCGGTTCTGGAAATCACCGATGAAAGCTTTATGGACGATCTTATGGATCCATCCGATTATGAGGCCTTTTGTGCCGAGGAGGAATAAGCATGTGGCGATACATCCCCAACACTGGGGAACAGCAACAGGAGATGCTTGAGGAAATCGGTGTATCCTGTGTTGACGAGCTCTTCACAGATATTCCCGAGAATATCAGGCTCAACCGGGATCTGGATCTGCCCGAAGCCCTTTCCGAAATGGAGCTGATTGGGCATATGCGCCAGCTGGCAGATAAAAATATATCAACCGGTGAATGTGCCTGTTTTCTGGGTGCCGGAGCCTATGATCATTATATCCCCAGCGTCATTCAGCATCTTGTCAGAAGACAGGAATTCTATACCGCCTACACGCCATACCAGCCTGAAATAAGTCAGGGAACACTTCAGGCAATATTTGAGTACCAGACAATGATTTGCCGTCTCACCGGAATGGATGTTTCCAACGCATCCATGTATGACGGAGCCACAGCCGTTGCAGAAGCCGCGGCAATGGCTTGTCGTTCAACGGGACGAACTGATATAATTGTGGCAAAAACAGTTCATCCTCAGAGCAGGGAGGTCCTTAAAACCTATTCTCGATTTGCAGGCAGACAGGTTGTGGAATGGAACTATAAGGATGGCAGGCTGGATTTTGAAGAGCTTGAAAAACTCTTATCCGAAAATACCGCCGCCGTCATTGTTCAAAATCCAAATTTCTTTGGCCTAATAGAGGATTTAAGCGACCTGGCGGACATGGTTCACCAAAACCGTTCCCTTCTGATAGTCAGCTGCAACCCCATATCTCTTGCTCTGCTAAAACCTCCGGGCGACATGGGAGCCGATATCGTTGTGGGAGAAGGCCAGCCCCTTGGTAATCCCCTGAGTTTCGGCGGTCCCTACCTGGGATTCATGGCGGCTAAGGAAAAGTTTATGAGAAGGATGCCCGGCAGGATTGTGGGCGAGACCCGTGACAAGGAAGGCAGAAGAGGATATGTGCTCACCATACAGACCAGAGAGCAGCATATCAGAAGAGAAAAGGCCACCTCAAACATCTGCAGCAATCAGGCTCTTAATGCACTTGCTGCAGCCATTTATCTGTCTGCGCTGGGAAAGAGTGGACTTAAAAAGGTGGCTGCCCTTTGCTGCCAAAAGGCCTGTTACACCTATGATGAACTACTGAAAACAGGTGCCTTTTCCCCTGTTTTCACCGGACCGTTTTTCAACGAATTCACAGTAAGATACCAATACAGGAACATAGGCCAGCTTAACAGCAAGCTGCTGGACCATGGCATCATTGGAGGATATCCTCTGGAAAGAGATTATCCCGAGCTGGATGGTGTCTGGCTTGTAGCGGTCACCGAAAAACGGACAAGGAAAGAGATTGATAATTTTGTTGAAAGGGCGGGTAGTGTATGAATCAAAAGAATAGGGCTTTGATTTTTGAATTAAGCCAGCCCGGAAGGACCGCCTTTTCTCTGCCTGAATGCGATGTTCCTCAGGCAGAGCTGTCAGAACTCATACCTGAAGAACTCCTGAGGGATGCTCCACCAGATCTTCCCGAGGTAAGCGAGGTCGATCTGGTACGCCACTACACCCAGCTTTCTCAAAGAAATTATGGGGTGGATGCAGGATTCTACCCTCTGGGTTCCTGCACTATGAAATATAATCCCAAGGTCAATGAAGAGGTAGCGAGTTTTGGCGGATTTGTAAATGTCCATCCCTGTCAGGATGAAAAAACAGTACAGGGCTGTCTTGAACTTATCTGGAACACAGACCGGCTCCTTTCTGAGATAACGGGCATGGAACGCTTTACCTTTCAGCCGGCAGCAGGAGCCCACGGAGAGATGACCGGGCTGATGATCATTAAGGCATGGCATGAAAGTCGAGGGGATCATGCCAGAAAGAAGATCATTATACCCGATTCGGCCCATGGTACCAATCCTGCTTCTGCAGCCATCGTCGGGTTTGATGTGGTGGAAATAAAATCAGATGAAAACGGCCTTGTCAGCACCCATGAACTTGAAAAAGTTTTGGACAGTGAAACAGCGGGTCTTATGCTGACCAACCCCAATACCCTGGGGCTGTTTGAAAAACACATCCCCGAGATTGCTCATATGGTTCATAAGGCAGGCGGTCTTCTTTATTATGATGGTGCAAATATGAATGCCATAATGGGAATTACAAGACCAGGGGACATGGGTTTTGACGTGGTTCACCTGAACCTGCACAAAACCTTCAGCACACCCCATGGCGGCGGAGGCCCCGGGGCAGGTCCTGTGGGAGTTATTAAAAAGCTGGTACCCTTTCTGCCATCACCCACTGTGGAATATAACGGGAAAGAGTTTTATGCAGATTGCAACAGGCCCAATTCAATAGGCAGGGTCAAGTCTTTCTTCGGTAATTTCACAGTTGCGGTAAAGGCCTATGCCTACATCCTTACCATGGGCGCAAAGGGTCTTAAGCATGCTTCTGAAACCGCTGTTCTCAATGCCAACTATATCCTGGCTAAGATGCGGGACGTTTATCACCTGCCCTATGACAGTCATTGCATGCACGAAGTAGTATTTTCCGCCGAAAACCAGAAAAAGAATGGAGTATCCACACTGGATATTGCAAAGCGCCTTCTTGATTATGGTTATCATCCTCCAACCATATATTTTCCCCTCATTGTGAAGGAAGCCATGATGATAGAACCCACCGAAACAGAGAGTAAAGAGACCCTTGACGCATTCATACGGGCTATGGTGGATATAGCCAACGAGGCCAAAACAGATCCTGATCTGGTGAGAGGAGCACCGTATACCACAGTTGTCTCGCGCCTGGACGAGGCTATGGCTGCCAGGAAACCAATGGTTAAGTACCAGCCTTTAAGCGATTAATCGGATCTCTTATTGATTCATCCTGTCATTTAAAGAAAAGCAAGATTGCCTTGCTTTTCTTTCATTTTTCACTATTTCTCATGGATAGCGACACATTATGGCATTTGCATCAAATTTATAATGTTTTGGGATATGATCTCTTGAGTATTCCATATATTATTACGCATGCGTGTATTTGGCAAACCTTGCGCAAGGTATTTATGCATACATCTGATGGCAATTGTCACGATTTGGCTTGTTGCAACCATAACCTTCTTCTTGATGTTCCTGGTACCCGGTGGTCCTTTCCTGGCGGAGAAATCACCGTCACCTGCAACGTTAGAAGCTCTGAATAAAAAGTACGGACTTGATCAGCCGGTGATCGTGCAATACAAAAACTATATGCTCAATCTCGTGAAAGGGGAAATGGGCGAATCTATAAAACAGCGTGGACGAACTGTCAGCGGCATTATTTCCGATGGCTTCAAGGTTTCTGCCAGGGTGGGAGGTCTTGCCATACTCACTGCCATAGTTATCGGGGTACCCCTTGGCTGTATTGCCGCCCTGAACAGGGGGAAATGGCTGGATAACTTGATTATGGTGATTGCCACATGCGGGATAGCGGTACCGGGATTTGTAGTTTCTACGGTACTCATGTTGATTTTCAGTGTTAAACTCAATTTGTTGCCCACCTACGGGCTGAGTTCGTGGCGTCATTACATCATGCCCGTGATGGCTCTGGCTTTCTATCCCACAGCATATATTTCCCGCCTCATGCGGACCAGTATGCTGGATGTTATTGGCCAGGACTATATGAGAACGGCAAAGGCAAAGGGTCTTTCCCAATTTAAAATGCTTTTCAAGCATGCCCTTCGCAACGCCATATTACCCGTTGTGACCTACCTTGGTCCCCTGATCGCCTATACATTGACGGGGAGCTTCGTCATTGAAAAGATTTTTACTATCCCCGGTCTTGGAAACGAATTCATTTCATCCATTACCGGAAGGGATTACACCATGATTATGGGTACCACCATATTCCTGGCCTCCCTTGTAATATTCATGAACCTTGTGGTTGATATAGCCTATAAGATTATTGACCCCAGAATTAAGTTTCAGTAGAAAGGAAGGAATGAACAGACATGAGCAATAAACATAAACCCTTCAGCATGCATCTGGACGTGTCAGATTTCCTTCCTGCCGATAAGGAAGAGAAGCAGAGTCTTGTTATCATGCGCGAAAGCGTTGGCTTTTGGCGTGACGGTGCACGCCGTTTCAAGAAAAACAAGATAGCCATGACAAGCCTGATCATCATAATTTTGGTATTCATTTTCTCTTTTATCCTGCCATCCTTTTATCCCTATGCTTACGAGCAGCAGATACGGGGCAGCGAAAATCTGTCTCCCTTTCAATACTCGGAAGCCGAGCTTGAGAGAATGGCGGCCGGGGAAAGCGTATTTCCTCACTTTCTTGGAACCGACTCCCTGGGTCGTGATATTACCGCCAGATTGATGATGGGCAGCCGTATTTCCTTGTTGGTAGGATTGGTTGCAAGCATTTTGGTTCTTATCATAGGCTCTTTGTATGGTTCCATTGCCGGTTATTTTGGCGGCAAGGTTGATATGATCATGATGAGAGTTGTTGACATTATCTACACGGTTCCCGACATACTCATCATCATTCTGCTCATGGTAACCTTGAAATATCCATTGCAGGATCTTGCCAACAATGTTCCGGGATTTGCCTGGATCAATACCATAGGCATAGGACTTATATCTATATTCATCGTATTCTCACTGCTTTACTGGGTGGGAATGGCTAGAATTGTAAGGGGTCAGATTCTGACTCTTAAAGAACAGGAATATGTTACAGCGGCACGGGCGCTGGGGGCAAGTCACCGCAGGATTATCGGCAAGCACCTGCTCACCAACTGTATGGGGCCCCTGATTGTTACCACCACCCTTCAAATCCCGTCCGCTATCTTCACCGAGAGCTTCCTGAGCTTTATTGGTATAGGCGTTCAGGCTCCCATGCCAAGTCTTGGTTCAATGGCTGCCAATGCCATCGGTGGTATATACTCCTATCCCCATAGGCTTTTTGCGCCCGCCATCATGATAAGCCTTATTATCCTCTCATTTAACCTGCTGGGCGACGGGTTGAGAGATGCTTTCGACCCCAAGCTGAAGAATTGAGGTGATTAAATGAAAGAACCGCTATTGAATATACAGAATGAACGTTTGTCTTTCTTTACACCGGCAGGTGAGGTAAAGGCACTTAATGATGTTTCTATAAAGATGGAACAGGGCGATGTACTGGGTATAGTCGGAGAAAGCGGAAGCGGAAAAAGTGTAACCGCTTATTCCATTATGGGCCTGATAGAGCACAATGGAAAGATCATTGGCGGAACCATAGACTTCAACGGTCACCGTGTCAATGATATGTCCGAGAAGGAAATGCAGAAGATGCGCGGCAATGAAGTGAGCATTATCTTCCAGGATCCCATGACAAGCCTGAACCCGGTGTTTACCATCGGTAATCAGATCAGGGAAGTGATTATGCTTCACACCAACAAAAACAAGAAGGAAGCCCAGGAACGTGCTGAAGAACTTTTGACCCTTGTGGGAATCAATGAACCCCAAAAGAGGCTGAAGCAGTTTCCTCACGAATTGTCAGGAGGCATGCGTCAAAGGGTAATGATTGCCATGGCACTTGCCTGTGAGCCTAAGCTTCTCATAGCCGACGAGCCCACGACAGCCCTTGACGTTACCATTCAGGCTCAGATACTTGAGCTTATGATGGAACTTCGATCCAAGATCGACATGTCCATAATCCTGATCACACATGATCTGGGTATTGTCGCAAATATGTGCGAGAAGATAGCTGTTATGTACGCAGGAAAGATTATTGAGTTTGGTACAACAGATGATATATTTTACAACCCGAAGCATGAGTATACCAAAGGGCTCTTGCGCAGCATCCCGGTTCTCACCGACAGGGAGCATAAAAAGCTGGTCCCAATTGAAGGAACACCTGTGGATCTGCTCAACCCGCCCAAGGGCTGTCCCTTTGCTCCACGCTGCGACAGCTGTATGAAGATATGCCTGCGCCAGATGCCTGAGTACACATACATCAGTGATCAGCACTACAGTGCATGTTGGCTGTTGCAGAAGGAAGCTTATATGCAAGGCGGTGATAACAAATGAGCCAAAAACTTGTTGAGGTAAAGAATCTGAAACAGTATTTCCATGCAGGCGGTACTGTTTTTAAACCAAAATTTATTAAGGCCGTTGACGATGTCAGTCTCTACATCAATAAGGGTGAAACCCTGGGGCTGGTAGGTGAAAGCGGATGTGGCAAGACCACCTTTGGAAGAACTGTTCTTCGCCTTTATGAGCCTACTTCTGGCAAGATTTATTTTGATGGCGAGGACATCACCCATGTCAACATGCTTCCATACCGTAGAAAGATGCAGATAGTCTTTCAGGATCCTTATGCAAGCCTTAATCCGAGAATGACTGTGGGCGACATCGTGGGAGAAGCAATTGACATCCATAAGCTTGCACCCGACAGGAAGACACGTCGTGATAAAATCATCACCATGTTGGAGCGAGTTGGCCTCAACAGTGAGCATGCCAACAGATATCCCCATGAATTCTCTGGGGGGCAGCGCCAGCGTATTGGTATTGCAAGGGCTTTGGCTGTTGATCCAGAGTTCATTGTCTGTGACGAGCCCGTTTCAGCACTTGATGTGTCCATACAGGCTCAGGTGGTCAATATGTTTGAGGAACTTCAGGAAGAGATGGGTCTGACATATCTATTCATCGCCCATGACCTGAGCGTTGTCAAGCACATCAGTCACCGCATAGGTGTTATGTATCTGGGCAAGCTTGTGGAGTTGGCCGACAATAATGAGCTGATTTTCCACAGCGTTCACCCATATACCAGATCCCTTATCTCGGCCATCCCGGTTCCCGATCCGGCTCAAAGCCGTAAGAAAAAGCGGATTATACTGGAAGGCGATGTTCCCAGCCCGTTGAATCCGCCCAGCGGATGCCGGTTCAGAACACGATGCAGATATGCAACCAAGCTGTGTGAAGAACAGGAACCAGAGTTTAGGGAGGTATCTCCCGGCCATTTCGCAGCCTGCCACCACTTGGACAAGGTTGAATAAACTATTATTACAGTAGATGACGTCTACAGGGCAATGGAATTTCATTACCTCTGGAGCGTTATAATAATAAGACCGTACAAATAGTACGGATATATTTTGGAGGGAGAAAAATGAAAACAAGAAAGATTGCGTTATTGACAGCGATTATCATGGTATTTGTGATGATTCTGTCCGCATGCGGCGGTAATGCCGGGGCAGGAAACACACTGCCTGTTAACGTGGGTTCAGATCCAGATACCATCGATCCTGCTCTCAACTCGGCAGTTGACGGCGCTACAATGATCATCCACGCTTTCGAGGGGCTCTATACACTTGATAAGGATGGCGTGCCCATCCCCGGTCAGGCTTTGGACTGCAAAATATCCGATGATGGTACAGTTTATACCTTTACCCTTCGTGACGGTCTGAAATGGAGCGATGGAAAGGCCCTGACAGCTCATGATTTCGTTTATTCATGGAATCGTGCCATTTCCCCTGAAACAGCAGCAGACTATTCCTACATGTTTGAGGTAATTGATGGCTACGATGAAGGAAAACTCAATGTAACCGCAACCGACGACAAGACTCTTGTGGTTACCCTTAAGAACAGGGTTCCCTACTTTCTTGAGCTGACTGCATTCCCCACCTTCTCACCTGTCCGTCAGGACATCGTTGAAGCTCATGGGGACGCTTGGGCAACCAAACCCGATACCTATATCGGAAATGGCCCTTACAAGGTAACAGAATGGGTTCCTGGTTCTCATATCACCATGACAAAGAACAAGAACTACTGGAATTACAAAGCACTTGGCATGGAAAACATCAAATTCGTACTCATGGACGATCCCGGTGCTCAGCTGACCGCTTTCACCCAGGGTGAAATCCTCTTTACAGATGATATGCCAAACGATGAAATCGACGCTTGGAGAGAAAAGCCTGAGTTCAACATTGAAGGACAATTGGGTACTTACTATGTTTCATTCAATACCCAGAAAGAGCATCTGAATAATCCCAAGGTACGCGAGGCTATGACCCTGGCTATCGACCGCGACTTTATCTGCAGAGAAATTGGTAAGGCCGGCCAGATACCTGCAGGTGCCTTTGTACCCATCGGACTTAGCGATGCTGATCCTACCAAGGAATTCCGCGATGTAGGCGGTAACTATTATGATCCATACGACTATGAGGGTAATCTTGAAAAGGCTAAGAAGGCTCTTGCTGATGCCGGATATCCCAATGGCGAGGGTCTGCCTACTTTCGAGTACCTCTATAATCCTGAAAGCTCTGCTCACATGGCTATAGGCGAGGCTCTCCAGGATATGTGGGGCAAGATTGGCATTAAGGTAAACCTGGTATCCCAGGAATGGGCAACCTTCCTGAACACCAGAAAGAATGGCGACTACGACATAGCACGTAACGGATGGCTGGGTGACTATAATGATCCTATTTCCTTCCTGGATATGTGGATTACCGGTAGCGGTAATAACGACGCCCAGTGGTCTAATGCTGAATATGATTCCCTTATCTCTCAGATCAAGTCTGAGACCGATACAGCAAAACGCTTTGAGCTCATGCATAAGGCTGAGGACATCATTTTCGCAGATAGCATGCTCTGCCCAATCTACTACTATGTAGACATCTTCCTGATCAATCAGAAGGTTGAAAACTTCTGGTCCTCACCCCTGGGCTACAAATACTTCATGTATGCCACAGTTAAGGAATAATCATCTGGCAGAGACCAAAAGAGGTGACATACAGTCACCTCTTTTTTATCCTTCTTCTATATAATTTGTTTCTGTCACAGAATATGATGCCTACTTATTGACGGGCATCAAAACATCTTTTCCAAGCCACTTTCTGAGAACCTCCGGAACAATCACGCTACCATCTTCCTGCTGATACTGTTCAACAATCGCAGGCAGTACCCTGCTTGTGGCAAGCCCCGAAGCATTGAGGGTATGGACAAATTCAGTCTTTTTACTGCCCTTTCTCTTGAATCGGATATTTCCTCTGCGTGCCTGATAATCATAAGCATTGGAGCAGGAACTCACCTCTTTGTAATCGTTCATGCTTGGAATCCAAACCTCAATATCAAAGGTTTTTCCCATAGAAGCACTGCAATCTGCTGCAGCCAGCTTTGACACCTGATAATGCAGCCCAAGCCCTGCCACAAGGCGTTCAGCCTTTTCAATGAGCTCTTCCAGCGCCTTTTCGGAATCTTCCGGAAGGGTGTACTGGAACATCTCCACCTTGTTGAATTGGTGACCTCTGATCATTCCCCTTTCCTCTGCCCTGTAACTGCCTGCCTCCTTCCTGTAGCAGGGAGTATAGGCAAAGTATTTCTTTGGCAGCTCATCATCCCTCAGAATCTCATCTCGGTGGACATTTATGAGCGCTGTTTCGGCAGTCGGAAGAATGAATTGCATTCTCTCGTTTACCTCACTGGTTTCCAGTCTGAAAACGTCCTCAGAGAACTTTGGAAATTGTCCTGCAGTATACCCGCATTGATAATTGAGGATATGGGGCGGTAATATAAACTGGTAGCCGTCTTTAACATGCTCACTGATAAAATAGTTTAACAGAGCCCATTCAAGCATGGCGCCATCCCCTGTATACAACCAGAACCCGTTACCCCCCAGCTTTACACCTCTCTCATAATCGATGAGTCCGAGGGAATTCACCAGATCAACATGGTTCTTAGGGATAAAGGCAAAATTGGGTTTTTCCCCAAAGGTCCTTACCGCCTGATTGTTTTCCTTTCCGCCGGCAATTACATCATCGGCAGGAAGATTGGGGAGGGCGGCCACAAAATCATTTATTTCGCCCTCTACCTTTCTAAGATCATCTTCAAGCGTCTTGACCTTATCAGAAATCTCTTTCATCTCGTTCAATAAGCCTGAAATATCTTTTCCTTCTCTCTTGAGAACGGGTATCTCCGAAGATACTTTATTCTTTCTTGCTTTTAAGGCTTCGGACTCGGTGATGAGCGATCTTCTTTTCTGATCCCAATCAAGGAATTCTGTGAAATCCACGTCGACGAGCCTTTTAGCCAGAGCCTTCTTTATTCTTTCGGGATCATTTCGTATTTCGATAATATCAAGCATATGTGCTTCTCCTTTCTGATTTGCATTATGTCTTATGCGTTAGTGAGTGCCTTAGTGAGAGCCTCTTTCTCCTCTGTTGACAGTTCTTTGTCTGCTGGCTGGCTATTTTTAATCTGCTTAGCGTAAACATAGGAATTTTCCCTGGAATATATTCCTGTTATGACAAGTCCATCATGATTGTCATCCAAAGCTGCAATTGAAAAACTCATATTATTGCCTATATTGTCAAAAGCATTGTATGTCACCATTCCTGTATTTCTAAGACAGGAGGGCAGCTTTTGCTCCATAGTACTTAATCGCTTCTCGATATTGTTTGACATATTCTGTTTTATCTTATCCAATTCCTCTGCATAAGAAACCATCAGGTCTTCAACATTTTTCTCGCTAAGTCCCCTAATAAGCTTACGGTATTTTTTTATCACTGAATTCAACCTGAAATGATCCATAATGATTAGAATAAAGCTCAAGATGCCTAAACCGGCACCAACATATATGAAATACTGCTCCATAGTTTCCTCCATAAAACAGAATTTTCGATATACCCGAAAAAAACCTCTATTGTCCTTTCTGATCAATTGTTACATCTGATAATGATAATATATTACCTGACACCTGAAAACTGATTCAGGACAAAATTAGGAGGTTGCTTACTTTCCAATATTTAACAGCATATCGATGATTCGATCGAATTCGTCTTTTGAGTAGTATTCTATGACAATCCTGCCCTTATCCTTCCTGCGGTGAAGATCTATCTTGGTTCCAAATATGGTTCTCAGATCCTCCACAAGATGTGTCATCTCAAAATCCTCTGGTTTTGGTCGGGGCTTCTTTACCGATGGATTTTTTCCTTCCTGAGCCGCCAGCTTTTCAGCCTCCCTCACGTTCAAACCTTTATTGATAATCAGATCCGCCAATTCTTTCTGCTTCTTCTGATCATCAACCGAAACCAGAGTACGGGCATGCCCGCTTGTAAGCCTTCCATCTACCAGCATGTCCTGGATTTCTTTCGCCAGGGTAAGCAGGCGGACAGAATTTGCTATAGAAGCCCTGCTTTTGCCAACCAGTTTTGAGACATCTTCCTGTGTCATATTGTAATCATCCATTAGCTTCTTATAGGCTTCAGCTTCTTCTATTGGATTAAGATCTTCCCTCTGAAGATTCTCAATCAGGGCTATCTCCATAACCTGTCTGGATGACAGATCTTTTACCACCACCGGTATGGTCTTAAGTCCTGCAAGCTTTGATGCACGCCAACGTCTTTCACCCGCAACGATGACATATCTAGATCCTTCCTGCTTAACAATTATGGGCTGCACTACACCGTGTTCTTTTATCGACTCTGCCAGTGCCTGAAGTCTTTCCTGATCGAACACCTTTCTTGGCTGTCCTGCATTTGGCTCCACATCATTAATCTTTACCTCAAAAACACTTTCCCGAGGGTTATCCAAAGTGTTCGCAGAACTGATAAGTGCATCCAGGCCTCTGCCTAATCCCTTTCTCATTTTCACCCTGCCCTTTCCTTGTTGATTATTCTAGTACTCCTCCGAGCATTCAATAACCTCTTCAGCCAGATCCATATAACACTCGGCTCCCTTGGATTTTTCATCATACAGGATGATGGGAAGTCCATAACTGGGTGCTTCACTAAGGCGGACATTCCTTGGAATAATGGTTCGGTAAACCTTGTTGCCAAAATATTTCTTTACCTCATCAACAACCTGTATGGACAGATTTGTTCTGGCATCAAACATGGTAAGAACAACACCCTCCACCCTCAGATTCCTGTTCAGGTGTTTTTGCACGATTTTAACGGTATTCATCAGTTGGCTTAATCCTTCGAGAGCGTAGTATTCGCATTGTATTGGAACTAAAATGGTGTCAGCAGCAGTGAGGGAATTAACTGTAAGAAGGCCCAATGATGGCGGGCAGTCTATCATAATGAAATCGAATTTGCTTTCTATGTCTTCCAAGGCTGCTTTTAGTCTCATTTCCCTTGATATGACAGACACCAGTTCAACTTCAGCACCCGCCAAATTGATATTTGAGGGAGACAACATGAGGTTATCAACCTTTGTGGGAACGAGCGTATCCTCAATATCAACCTCATTGATAATCACATCATAGATTGACTGTCTTACAGCGTTTTTGTCGACACCAAGACCGCTGGTCGTATTCCCCTGAGGGTCTATATCGATCACCAGGACCTTTTTGTTTTTGACGGCAAGACAGGCGCTGAGATTAACAGCTGTGGTTGTCTTGCCCACTCCCCCTTTTTGGTTTGCAACTGCTATTATCTTAGCCATACCACACCTCATCAAGCCTTTATAGAACATAGAATATTATAACATATATTAATGTAATGTGGCGAAATGTTTGACAGATGGAGGTAGGAAGTGGGAGATGAAATGTACGATTTGAGGGGTGTGAGGTAAGAGGTGGGTTGTGGAATGTACGAGGCGGGAGGTTTTAATCTGGATTTGAGGCTCGAGAGACGAGATGTGGGAGGTGTGAGGTGACATGGGCTGATTGAGTTGTCAGAGAGGAATGGAACATGAGGTACAAGAGATGAGAAATCGAAAATGAGAGGTTTGATTTGAGAGGTGAGATATTTCATATGAGAGGAGTTAAAAGTGGTATTTAAAATATAAGATATGGGATATTGAAGTTGAAAGTTTGGAAGAGGGAAAGATGAAAAAACAAAAGTATCGCTTGGGAATTAGGTTTAATGCTCTGAATTTGTCAAGTGGTAGAGTTATGTATGAACTAATACTCCAGTCGTACTAAAAATGTTTCACGTGAAACATTTTTAGTTTTGTTATTACGAGAAGGTACACTACCAACGCACCTTCACATCCCATTCATGTCATTGCGAGGAGAGAATCGACAAATCAATCTCATATTCACCCCATTTATGTCATTGCGAGGAGAGAATCGACGAAGCAATCTCACCTATTGGAGGTGAGATGTGAGAGGTTGGACGTGAGAACCTAAGAAGGGTTTTGTGGAGGGAGATTGCCACACTGCGCTATGCTCCGTTCGCAATGACAGTTTGGAGGTGAGATGTGGGAAGTTGGATGTGGGAGTGCAAGAAGGGTTTTGTGGAGGGAGATTGCCACACTGCGCTATCGCTACAGTCCCAAAAACAATTCGGATACGTCATTGCGAGGAGAGAATCGACGAAGCAATCTCACCTATTGGAGGTGAGATGCGAGAGGTTGGACGTGAGAACCTAAGAAGGGCTTTGTAGTCGGAGATTGCAACACTGCGCTATCGCTACAGTCCCAAAAACAATTCGGATACGTCATTGCGAGGAGAGAATCGACGAAGCAATCTCACCTATTGGAGGTGAGATGTGAGAGGTTGGATGTGAGAATTTAAGACGGGCTTCGAGGTCGGAGATTTCCTCGCTTTGATCGCGATTACATACTGATGTTTCGCAGACGTGCAGCACAGCGACCGAGCTTTACGGAAATCCCGCAGACAACTATTCCGCTTGTAAATTCATCTTCTGCCTTGTTTATGATAAGCCATGACATCAAGCACCCCCCTCCTCACCAGGCATAAATGTTTCACGTGAAACAAATTCTTACGTTTCATGACAATTTAATAAAACATATATATTGTTTTTTTGAATAGGTATATAAGTGATTACTAACCCGGGAGTTCATCATGCAGAATAACAACAAATTCCATACTGTTCGTGGTTATCAACTTCTTGAGCAAAACAAAAGAATTCTCACATCCGCCATGGAGGATTATCTTGAAATGATATACCGCTATAGCTTGACCGATGACCAGGTCCGGATCAACACTATATCAGAGCTTCTAAATGTTCAGGCATCATCTGTTACAAAGATGGTTCAAAAGCTCAGTGAACTTGGAATGGTGGACTACAAAAAATATGGCATTCTCTCACTAACCGATATAGGTAAAGAGATAGGACATTTTTTGCTTCATAGACATCAAATTATTGAGTCCTTTCTAAAACTCATTGGAGTAAGTGACAGTTTGCTTATTGAAACAGAGCTTATGGAACATACCATTTCAGTGGATACGCTGAACCGTCTGCATGCGCTTACACTACTTTTTGAACAACATCCAAATCTGATAGATGAGTACGATAAAATACTTCAGCAGTAAAAAAAGCTGACAGTTCTATTCTGTCAGCTCTACAAGAATACTACATCAGCAATTATCATATATCAAGATTGTTGACCATCCTCGCATGCTTTTGTATAAATTCTTTTCTCGGCTCAACCTTTTCTCCCATTAGAATTGTAAAAATCTCATCGGACACTACAGGATCGTCAACCTGAATTTTAATAATGGTTCTTGTTTCCGGATTCATAGTTGTTTCCCAAAGCTGATCAGGGTTCATCTCACCAAGACCCTTAAATCTCTGAATGCTTATGTTGCCGTCTTCCCTGTTCCAATTCTTTTCACTCATTAATCTCTGCAGATCCCTGTCATTATACACATAATGTTCTTCCTTGCCTTTTTTAACTTTGTATAATGGAGGCTGGGCTATATAGATATGACCCTGTTCAACAAGAGGTCTCATATACCTGAAAAAGAAGGTCAGAAGCAGGGTTCTTATATGCTGTCCGTCAACGTCCGCATCGGCCATTATTATAACCTTGTGATATCGCAATTTAGACAGGTCAATATTCTCACCTATGTTAACCCCCAACGCTGTTATAACAGGTGAGAGTTTATCGTTTCCATAAACCCTGTCTTCTCTCGCCTTCTCAACATTGAGCATCTTTCCCCATAGAGGAAGTATTGCCTGGAATCTTCTGTCCCTGCCCTGTTTTGCACTGCCCCCTGCTGAGTCTCCCTCAACAATAAAGAGTTCACATTTGGAAGGATCCCTTTCAGAGCAATCTGCCAGCTTTCCAGGAAGAGAAGTTGATTCAAGTGCCGATTTACGCTTTGTCATCTCTCTTGCCTTCCTGGCGGCCTCTCTTGCCCTGAATGAAAGCAGGGCTTTGTCAATAATGATTTTTCCTGTCTTGGGATGCTCCTCCAGATAATAAGTTAGCTTTTCTGTGACTATACCTTCTGTAAAGGATCGTATATCAGCATTTCCAAGCTTAGTCTTTGTTTGTCCTTCAAATTGCGGATTCATTAGTTTGACGTTAATGATGGCCGTTAAGCCTTCTCTCACATCTTCGCCAGAGAGATTCTTCTCATTTTCCTTTAAGGCATTTATCTTTCTGGCATAATCGTTAACAACCTTGGTTATGGCTGTCTTAAAGCCAGTTACATGTGTTCCTCCCTCTGTTGTGGGTATATCGTTTGCATAGCTGAAAACATTTTCAATATAGGAATCGGTATACTGTAATGCTATCTCTATTTCCGCATCTTCCTTTGCCCCGGAGAAAAAGATTATGTCGGGATGAATGGTTTCCTTATTCCTGTTAATATACTGTACAAAAGAGACTATGCCTCCGTCATAGTGCAATTCAACGCTTTTACTTTCCTGGTTCTCTTCATTCTGTCTGTTATCGTTGAGAACTATGGTTATTTTCTTATTTAAGAAAGCCAGCTCTCTGAACCTTTTCAATAGAATATCGAATTCAAATCTTATTTCGTCAAATATTGTGGGATCGGCATGGAAGGTTGTTTTTGTTCCGGTTTTGTCGGTGTCACCCAAAGATTCAACTTCAGTTATGGGAATACCCTTCTCATAGATTTGACGCCATATCTTTCCTTCTCTATAAACCTCAACTTCCATTCTTTCTGAGAGTGCGTTTACAACAGCGGCGCCTACCCCATGCAAGCCACCCGATACTTTATAACCTTCTCCTCCGAATTTTCCACCTGCGTGAAGCATGGTATGAACTACCTGGAGTGTAGGGATGTTTAGCTTTGGATGTATACCTGTAGGTATTCCCCTTCCGTTATCAATAACTGTTATACTGCTGTCTTCGTTAATAGTGACCTCTACTCTGTCGCAGTAACCAGCGAGAGCTTCGTCAATACTGTTATCCACAATTTCATAAACAAGATGGTGTAACCCTCTTAAGGAAGTGCTCCCGATATACATTCCCGGTCTTTTTCTTACAGCTTCAAGTCCTTCTAAAACCTGTATCTGTTCCTCTGAATAATTCTGAACTTTTGTATTGTCCGTCATTAAAGAGCTCCTCCATTTCTTACTTTAGCTTTCTTCTTCATCGTTTCCAGTTTCTTATATCTCCTGAACAAAGTTGTCACTGACAGCGGAGACAGATATATCACCTGCATGTCGTTCTTATAGGCAACAACAAAAGACTTTGGTATTTCCTCTTCGATGATGGTCTTTATAAAGCCTTCTTCTTCTCCCGTCTTTAGAAATTCTCTTGTTATTGCAGATGTAGTTGTCTTCTCAATGTCCATGATGGCTACAATATCCTTTACATGGACAATTTCATCACCGCCCAAATGCAGAAACACATCTATCACCCATATTATTGTAAACCTCATAAAAATTTCGGTCAAATAATCCTTTCAACTGTTCCTGAAATCACCCTGTACTTATTTGCAGCGCTGAATTCACCGTAATCAAGTCTTTGATCATCCGTTGTTGTGATTATTGTTTGAATATCCCGAAGGCCTATCATCAGATATTCCTGCCTGCTATTATCCAACTCCGACATTACATCATCCAATAGCAATACCGGCCTGTCTCCTTTTATCTCATCAACCAATTTAAGCTCTGATAAAACCAGTGCCAGGGCAAGGGATCTTTGCTGTCCCTGTGAGCAGTATTGCCTTGAATTCATCCCGTTCAATAAAATCTCAATATCATCCCGGTGGGGTCCATAGAGGCACTGACCTAATTCCTTTTCCTTTCTGATACCTTCTTTCAGCTTTTTCTCCAGTCTTTCCACATAGTAAGCTTCATCAGCTTCGTGTTGACTCTCTGTATAGGTTTTATAGAGAAGATCCGACTCTTCCTTCCCATTGGATATTCTTTTCATCTCTTCCTTCATAAAATCATTCAGCCTTCTTACAGTCCGATCACGGATATATGCTATCCTTCCGCCCTGCTTTGAAATATTGGCGTTCCATATGGGTATTACATCATCATATTTTTTATCAATCCTACCCTTTTTAAGTGCCAGGGATTTGTTTTTAATAAGTCTATTATATTGTTGCAGGCTATATAGATAGCTTTTGCTCACCTGACATAGCAAAACATCTATAAACTTTCTTCTTTGCAAAGGCGAACCCTTTACTATTTCCAAAGTTTCAGGTGAAAAGAAAATCATATTCATGGTTCCAAGAATGTCAGAAATCTTGTTTCTCTTTATTCCATTTATTTCTGCAAGTTTTCCTTTTTCCCGGAAATACCTGATATCTATATGATTTGTTCTCTCACGGATAGCAGCCTTAAGGGAAATCTCAAAACCTTCGGTGCCCTTCCTGATCATGTCCTGATAATTGTTGGTTCTTTGTGATTTTCCCGTTGCAGTTATATAAAGAGCCTCAAGGACATTTGTTTTTCCCTGGGCATTTTCTCCATATAAAATATTAATACCTTCTCCAAAATCAATGGATTGGTATTCATAATTACGAAAATTCTTAAGCTCAAGCCTCTCAACCTTCAAGTTTCCACACCGGCCTGTTCGATTACATAGGTCTCGTTATCAATCTTTATTTCATCAAGATGTCTCAGTTTTCTGCCCCGCCTTGCTTCTTTTTCACCATTAACAAAAATATCGTGATAAAAGAGGAATTGTTTTGCCTCACCGCCCGACGATACAATACTTGCCAGCTTCAGAAACTGATCTAGCTTGATATATTCTGTATCTATTCTAATCTTTCTCATGGCTGCTCCTAATTCTTCAATCTTACAGGCAAAATCAGAAACAAGAACCTGTCATGTTCCACAGGTGTTAAGATGCACGGTCCCACAGGGGAAGTGAAGGATATTTTTACCTTTTCATCATTTATAACCTTAAGGGCATCAAGGAAATATCTTGGGTTAAATCCTATCTGCATAGTATTCCCGGAATTTTCAATATGAATCTCTTCCTTCGATCTTCCCTTCTCTGTGGTTGAGGATATTACCATCCTGTCATCGGAAAGATTGATGCGTACCGGGTATCTTTTATCATCACTGGTAATTAGAGAAGCCCTTTCCATGCTCTCTTCCAGTTCACGGGTATTAACGTTTATAACCGTCTCAAACTGTGTGGGTATATAGCTTTGATAGTTCATAAACTCGCCTTCTAAAACCTTGGACACAATCCTGCAGTTTTTAAGGCCAAAGGATGTCAGGTTACCGGCCAGGGAAATGGAAAGATTCTCGTCGCTGGTGTCCAGAACCCGTAGTATTTCCTGCATATTCCTGCCTGGGATGACAACCTTGAAATTAATATCCTCTTTTATAACAGAACTACATACTGCCATTCTGAAACCATCAAGTGCTGCCATCTTCAGCTCGCCCTGCTGAGCTTCCATCAGTACACCCGTCATAATCTTTCTGTTTTCATCATTTCCAACTGCAAATATGGTTTGGCGTATCAATTCCTTAAAAACAGATTGTGGCAGATTCAGAGATATCTCACCTTCGTACTCTGGTGGCATCGGGTAGGTATCGCCATCCATACCCCGTATTTCAAAGTAAGAGTTCAGGCATTCAATCCTGACCTTAAAGCCATCGAGAACCTCGATGTAAACAGGCGCATCCGGAAGTTTTCTTATTATTTCGCCAAACATTTTAGCTTCTATGACAATGGAGCCCTTTTGTTGAATATCTGCATCTACGCAGCATTCAATCCCAAGGTCATAGCAGTTTCCCACAAGCTTCACCTTTTCTCCTGCTTCGATATATATCCCTTCCAGTATGGGCAGCGTGGCTTTTGTCATTACAGCTCTTTGGACAATGTTTATGGCTTCAATCAAATTTTGTTTTAGAACGATAATTTTCATGCCTGTTTTACACCTCTTCTTTATTTATATAGTATATAGTCGTAATAGTAGTAAGTCCTGTGGTATATGTTGAAAAGTCACCCAACGCAATGAGGCGCATTGGTTTAGGCTGTTGATAAAACTGTTGAAAAGCAATGGATGTTTCAATTATAACAAGCTTCTATTTCTTACGACAAAATTCTTCACCTTTTTTCCACGGCATAATCCACATGTAAATGTTGATAACTAAATCTTTCCGGTAATATTTCTCTTAAGCTCCATAATTGTCCTTCTAAGGTCATTGTTATTATCTATGGAATCCTGTATCTTTTCACAGGCATGCATCACCGTGGTATGATCACGTCCACCAAAGACCTGACCGATTTTAGGAAGCGACATGTCGGTGAGTTCTCTACAAAGGTACATGGCCACCTGCCTGGGATGTGATATGTCACGGGATCTCTTTTTTGTTACCAGCTGATCAGGTGATATATCGTAATACCTGGAGACTACCTTCATTATGGTGTTGTGATTGATATTTGCCCTGGATATTCCTGCCAACAACTGTTTGAGGCAGTTTTTCGCCAGATCCAGTGTTATTGGGCTTCCTGTTAGGGATGCGTATGCTATAACACGATTGAGAGCACCCTCCAGTTCCCTTATATTGGACTCAATATTTTCAGCAATGTACGAAAGAACCTCATCGGGAATGTCATAACGCTCCTGCTGGGATTTCTTTCTCAGGATAGCTATTCGGGTTTCTATATCGGGGGCCTGGATATCCGCAATGAGACCCCATTCGAAACGTGAGCGCAGCCTTTCTTCCAAAGTAAGTATTTCCTTTGGCGGTTTGTCGCTTGAAAGCACAATTTGCTTGCTGGCCTCATAGAGTGCGTTGAAGGTATGAAAAAATTCCTCCTGAGTTCTTTCCTTTCCTCCGATAAACTGAATATCATCTATCAAAAGAACATCAATATTTCTGTATTTATTGCGAAATTCTTCATTTCTGTCATCCTTGATTGCATTTATAAGTTCATTGGTAAATTTCTCTGATGATGTATAAATAACCTTCCTTGAAGGGTTTTGTTCAATGATGAAATGGCCAATCGCGTGCATAAGGTGTGTTTTTCCAAGTCCCACACCACCATATATGAATAAAGGATTATATGCGGTGGCTGGTGACTCGGCAACTGCAAGAGCCGCCGCATGGGCCAGCTGGTTTCCGCTTCCCCTTACAAAAGTATCGAAGGTATATTTCGGGTTGAGAACAGAAATATAAGAAGACAATTGATCCTGATTGGGAGTTTGGTCTTCTTTTGGCAGTTCCGCTGACTTGACAAACAACTCTATATTCAGATCTCTTTTTGTCAAAACCCGTATGGCATTTTGAATCAAGTCCTTATAACGTGAATTTATGATGCCAAGATTAAACTCTGAAGGAACCTCCAGAGTAAGAAGATTGTTTTCAAGGGATACAGGAAAAATGGGCTCGATCCAGGTGCTGAAACTGACGCTTGTCATTTCCTCCTGAAGCAGTTTCAGCGCCTCTTTCCATATTTCCTTAACGTCTGATGCCATTCCCTATTCCCCCATTTTCATTCCTAACCGTATCTTTAAATATATCAAACTTCAATATGCGTTTCAACTAAATCATCCGAAAGGGAAGCTGTTCCAAAACCAATGGTCAAATAAAGACAATAGTTGTTCCTGCTTGTTTTTCTTGACTTATATCCATTGAGCGTTATATAATACTTTTTGGTGTCCGTTATTGCAGATAATGAATTGAAATATACAGCGCATGATTGGAGGTGCAACCCATGCTACGTACTTATCAGCCAAAAAAGAGGCAGCGTAAGAAGGAGCACGGTTTCCGCAAAAGGATGAAAACTGCCAACGGCAGAAAAGTTCTTAGAAGAAGAAGACAGAAAGGCAGAAAAAGACTAACTGCATAAAGACCATAAAAGTGGTCTTTTCTTTTATACTGTCATGTTGCTTGGTAAATGCGAAATATATGAGGATATAATATGAGATAAAGCGGCTGATTGCCAAGCAAGATTTATACAGGAGCGCAGTCTTTATGGAATTATGGGAAAACTGCCTGTGTTGAAAAAAAACAGCGAATTTCGAAGAGTTTATAGCAGGGGAAGGTATGCTACATCGGAGTCATTGGTTGTCTATTATATAAAAAGAAGAACCAATACTGTCCGAATAGGCATTACCACCAGTAAAAAAGTCGGAAATAGCGTACAACGCAACAGGATGAGGCGGCTGGTCAGGGAAAATATCAGGCTTTTCTATGACCAGCTTGTTCCCGGTATGGATCTGGTCATTGTTGTAAGGAAAGCTGATTCCGCTGCAAGTCTTCACAGTATTGGAAGAGAAATGAAATTTCTTTTGAAGAAACTGGATATATTAGTTAAGGACAAGTATAATGAGGGCACTGTTAATTGTACTGATTAAGGCTTATAGAAAGTATATATCACCTCTAAAGAGAAGGCCTTCCTGCAGGTTTTACCCTACCTGCTCACAGTATGCCCTGGAGGCGGTTACAAAGTATGGTGCTATCAGGGGCTCATTTTTATCTATAAGACGGCTATTAAGGTGTCATCCCTTTCATCCAGGAGGATATGACCCGGTAAAATAAAACGCACAACCGGAGGGAGAGAGAAGCAGTATGCAGGCTCTATTAAGCGCTTTGGGCGTAATTTTCGGAAAGCTTATGTTTTTTATCTACAACACCGTTGGCTTTCATAATTATGCCATTTCTCTATTATTGTTTACTATTGTTTACAAAGTAATTCTGCTCCCCTTATCTGTCAAGCAGATAAGAAGCACTCAGAAGATGCAAGAATACCAGCCCGAACTCCAAAGAATACAGGAACGCTATAAGAACGATAAGGAAAAACTCAATGAGATGACCATGAAGTTTTACCAGGAGAAGGGTTATAATCCCACTTCAGGCTGTCTTCCTCTATTGATTCAATTCCCTATCATCATCGCACTTTTCTATGTTATTCGTATGCCCATGACCTATATGCTGGAACTGCCCGCGAAAGCGGTTGGTGAAATGGTGGTTGCCTCGGTGGAAAAGGGCGAATTCTCCAAGGAAACTCTTAAGAACAAGAATTACGACGCTATAAAGGACAACCCCATAGATGTCTATATGGGATATAATTCCAGCGATCCTTATTTTGAAATCAGGCTCATAGAAAGCTATAAGAAGCATCCGGAGATTATCGATGAAAATCCCACACTGAACGAAGAACAAAAAACGCTTTTGAAGAACTTTGATCTTAGAATGTTCAATTTCTTCAACCTTGGTGTTCAACCCAGTCTTGACCCCAGAACTATTAAATCGGATCCGGGGATCTATGTTCCTGCATTGCTACTGCTCATAATAGCAGTTGTCACTACCTATTTCTCATCGCTATTGATGATGCCAAATGCCCGGAAGAAGAAAGATCCCAAGGATAAAAAATCCAAGGATCCAAATGCTGGGTGTGCCGGAAAGAGTATGCTCTATATGAGCCCGCTTATGACGCTTTGGATAGGAACCATTGCTCCCAGCGGACTTGCCTTTTATTGGATCATAAACAGTGTTCTTTCGTATGTACAGCATAAGGTTCTGAATATCAAGTATAAAAATGATAAGGAGGAGAAAGAGGTTGCTAAGGTCGGTAATAAAGGAAGCAAAGACAGTCGATGAAGCGCTTCGTCAGGCACTTGAAGAACTGGGAATAGATGAAGATCAAGCAGAAATAGAGATTATAAACGAAGGAAACAAAGGCTTATTAGGGCTTATAGGAAACAAAAACGCTGTCGTTAAAGTTACTGAGAAACTGAATATAGAGATTATTGTAAAGGATTTTCTCGAACCGCTATTTGAAAAGATGGCCATTGAAGCCGATATGGAGATAACCATGGAAGACGGGCTGATCAATATCCGTCTGACAGGTGATGATGTAGGGATTATCATTGGCCGGAGGGGAGAGACACTTGATGCCCTCCAATACCTCCTCAGCCTTGTTATCAATCGTTATACCCTGGATTACACACGGGTGATACTTGATGTGGCAGATTACCGGAAAAAGCGGGCGGAAACATTGCAACGTCTTGCAAAAAGGGTTGCGGAGAAGGTTTCAAGGACAAGGAGGAACATCACTTTAGAGGCCATGAATCCCTATGAGAGAAGAATCATCCACTCGTCACTTCAGGAATTTCCCAATATCAATACACAGAGTGTGGGTGAAGAACCAAACCGGAAGGTTGTAATACGTTACGCACCGGGAATCGATAGATAACAGTCAGTAAGTTTTAGCGGACAGAGGGAATACCCACTGTCCGCTTTTTGGAATTGTGGATGATCCTGCTGATAGGCTCAATACTAGAAAATCAGGTAATCCTATAATCATGAAGAGGTGTGGAACAAGTATGGAAGATACAGTTGCTGGTGTTTCCACTGCAGTGGGAAACGCTGGGCTTGCTGTTATTCGCATGAGCGGAGAAAAGTCATTTGAAATAGCCGATAAGGTATTCAAGGGGAGGGTGCCGGTTATAGAGCAGAAATCCCATACCCTCCAATATGGCAGGATAGTGACCGATGATAAAGAGACCATCGACGAGGTCTTGCTGACCAAAATGGCTGCTCCTAAAACCTATACAAGGGAGCATGTTGTTGAAATAAACTGCCATGGTGGTTACTATGTGACGGGAAGAATCCTCCAGCTTCTTTTTGAAAAAGGCGCAAGGCCTGCCGAACCCGGCGAGTTCACAAAAAGGGCTTTCATTAACGGTCGGATCGATCTGTCACAGGCGGAGGCCGTTATGGATGTGATTCAGGCAAAGACCGGCAAAAGTTCAAAAGCAGCCCTGAATCAGCTGGAAGGGAAGCTGTCCTTCGAACTGAATGATATCATTACAGACCTTACAAATACCCTGGCGCATATTGAGGTTGACCTGGATTATCCTGAATATGACCATGAGGACTTCTCAATTAAACAGGTGGAGGATGAAGCACTCAGGGCGATGGCAAAGCTAAAAAACCTCATAAACAGCTTTCACTATGGAAAGATACTCAGAGAGGGGATGGATGTTGTCATAGTCGGCAGGCCCAATACAGGCAAGTCATCCCTGCTGAATTATCTTACCAGGAAAAACAGAGCTATTGTCACCGATATACCCGGCACAACCCGCGATGTGATTGAGGAGACCGTAAATATTGGGGGAATACCCATAAAGCTCACAGATACGGCAGGGGTAAGGGAAACCCGGGATCCTGTAGAAAGCATAGGTGTGGCAAAGAGTCTGGAGGCATTAAAAAGGGCTGATTATATCATATTGATGCTGGATGCAACCGATTGGCAGAGCCCTGAGGACAAAAGGCTGCTTGAACTGGTAGAATCTCAGGGGACCAACTATATGCCGGTCTTTAACAAAATGGATCTTGTAAAGGATCAAGAAAGAATTGATGAACTTAAAAGGCTTAATCCAGATGGTGTATTCATCTCGATAACCGAGGATACCGGTTTGGATATCCTTGAAAAACGGTTGATTGATTTTGCACATGGGAATAAAATGGATCTTGATAACCAGGTGCTTGTAACCAATGCAAGGCATGAACGCCAGCTGCGCCTGGCTTACGATACACTGGATGCTGCGCTGGCCGCCACAGGGTCGGGCATGACTCTGGATATTGTAGCGCTGGAACTTAGGACAGCGCTGGATCATTTGGGAAGAATAACAGGCCAGACAGCTGAAGAAGAAATTGTAAATGCCATTTTCAGTCGTTTCTGCATTGGCAAATAGGCTAGGAACGGTGGACACAGTTATGACAAACATGGAAGGATTTGTTGCAGGAGAATATGATGTAATAGTGGTGGGCGCAGGACATGCGGGTTGCGAGGCAGCCCTGGCCGGCGCGCGCCTGGGCATGAAAACCGCTATTTTCAGCCTCAATCTCGACAGCATTGCCAACCTGCCCTGTAATCCCAATATAGGAGGGACTGCCAAGGGTCAGCTCGTCCGTGAAATAGATGCATTGGGAGGTCAGATGGGGCTTACAGCCGATGCCACCTTCATCCAGTCCCGGATACTGAACCGGGCAAAGGGTCCTGCTGTCTATTCACTGAGAGCCCAGATAGACCGGAGAGCTTATCAGGAACACATGAAGCATGTACTGGAAACCCAGGAGAATCTGGATTTAAAGCAGACTGAGGTTACAGAGATTCTTGTCACCGAAGACAGAAATGTCATGGGTGTCAGGGTTCAGACCGGTACAATCTATCTGTCAAAGACGGTTATACTTACCACCGGCACATATCTCAATGCCAGGATAATTATCGGAAGCACCAGTTACAATAGCGGCCCCGACGGACTGCTTCCTGCAAACAAACTAACCGATAGCCTTCTATCCCTTGGTATCGAGATGGTTCGATTCAAGACGGGAACCCCCGCTCGTGTCAATAGAAGAAGCATTGACTTCTCAAACATGGAAGAGCAGCCGGGGGATCCGACTGTTACGCCTTTTTCGTTCATGAACAGTGAAATAACAAGGGATCAGGTGTCCTGTTACCTGATCCATACCAATGAGGAAACCCATAGGATCATACGGGAAAACCTACACAGGTCACCTCTGTATGGTGGGGATATCAAGGGTGTGGGGCCAAGATACTGCCCGTCCATAGAGGATAAGATTGTGCGTTTTGCAGACAGAAAGTCCCACCAGGTGTTTGTAGAGCCCATGGGTCTCAATACAGAGGAAATGTATGTGCAGGGGATGTCCACCAGCATGCCCGAGGATGTTCAGATTGAAATGTATAAAACCCTTTCGGGCTTTGAAAATGTCTCCATTATGAGGCCGGCATATGCTATTGAATACGATTGCATAAACCCTACCCAATTGAAGCTGTCTTTGGAGTTCAAGGAGATAGACGGCCTTTTTGCAGCAGGACAGATCAACGGTAGTTCAGGTTATGAAGAAGCCGCGGCGCAGGGCATCATAGCCGGCATAAACGCAGCTATGAAGCTCAAGGGAAAGGAGCCGCTGATTCTGGACAGATCACAGGCCTATATCGGTGTTCTCATTGATGATCTTGTTACCAAGGGTACTGCCGAGCCCTACAGGATGATGACATCCCGGGCGGAATACAGGCTATGGCTCAGGCAGGATAACGCTGATATCAGGCTGACGCCTGTCGGAAGACAGATAGGGCTTGTCAGTGATGAACGCTATGAACGATTCCTGAAAAAGCAGAAAGCTATTGAGACAGAAATGAAAAGGCTCAAGGATACTATTGTCCCTCCGGGCGAGGAAATCAATGGTTTTCTGAAAAGTCATGGAAGCTCTAGAATTAAGACGGGCATAAGGCTTTATGATCTGCTGAAACGCCCAGAAATAGAATATGATTACCTTAAGGAGATTGGCCTTGGTGTCGATCTTCCCCGTGAGGTTATTGAACAGGTGACCATCAGTATCAAATATGAAGGGTACCTTGCAAAACAGATGCAGCAAATCGCGCAGTTTAAGAGGATGGAAGAAAGGAAGCTTCCTGAAAAGATTGATTATGATCTGATCGGTGGCCTTTCTCTGGAAGCCAGACAGAAGTTGAACAAGCACAGACCGGAATCCCTGGGCCAGGCATCCCGTATTTCAGGTGTGTCTCCCTCGGATATATCTGTGCTGCTTGTCTATCTTGAATCACGGAAACGGGATAGGGGCAAAGGTAAATAAGAACCGCGGCAATGATTTGCACCGGTCTTTATGCCCATATTAACCCCACAAAGGAAAGGAAAATAGAGTGATGAACCTGTTAACTGAAGGCGGCAATGCTTTGGGTATTGTGTTGGACGAGAAGAAAGAAGCGCAGTTCAAGGCTTACATGAGCCTTTTACTGGAATGGAATGAGAAAATTAATCTCACGGCTATAACCGAAGAGAAGGAAATCATCATCAAGCATTACCTGGACTCATTATCCCTGGCGAGTACAGTGAGTTTAAGGGGCAAAACCCTTATTGATGTGGGAACCGGTGCAGGACTTCCCGGCATACCCCTTAAGATCTATGAGGAAGATTTGACAGTAACGCTTCTGGACTCACTGGAAAAAAGGATCCGATTCTTAAAAGAAGTAATCGGTCAACTGTCCCTGAAAGGCATTGAAGCCGTTCATGGCAGGGCAGAGGATTACGGTGTGAAACAGGATCACAGGGAGAAATATGATTACGCTGTTGCCAGGGCTGTTGCGGATCTTGCTGTACTTTGCGAGTATTGCCTTCCCTTTGTGAAAACAGGTGGATTATTCATCGCGATGAAGGGTCCATCGGTGGAAGTGGAACTAAAAGAGTCGAAAAAAGCCATTTCCATCCTGGGAGGGAAGTTGGAGGATGTACGAAAACTTGTGCTTCCTTTCAGTGATTATGAGAGATCAATTATACTGATTAGAAAATGTCGACACACACCCACAGGTTATCCCAGAAAGAGCGGCAAGCCGACAAAATCACCGCTCAAATAATAGCGAAACCCGCTAAACATGAGGGTTTATGCGATAAAATCCTTTTCAGAAAAAAAGGATGATAGCAGTCATACGGCGAATATTTTTATGACAGAGAAAGAAATACCAATTCACAAAAGATGATGATGAAAGGACAGGTTGCCGTATGATTGCTGCAAAGATTAGGTTCCCAGTATCCGAAAACCCAGGGGATGAACAAAAGCAGGACAATAAAAAAATTACAATGCTGCCTCTTGATCTGATAAGGCCCAACCCATACCAGCCCAGAAGGAAATTCGAGCAGGGGTCTTTAGATGAGTTGTGCCAATCTATCAAGCATTATGGCGTCATCCAGCCGATTAATGTAAGAAAGATTTCTGCGACACACTACGAGATCGTTTCCGGGGAGAGAAGGCTCAGAGCCTGCGTTCAGGCAGGTCTTAAGGAAATACCTGCCATTGTTGTGGATGTGGGCGAGGATGATTCGGCAATCCTGGCACTCATTGAAAACCTTCAGCGGGAGGATCTCGGTTACATGGAAGAGGCCGAAGGATACAGAAATCTGATCCGGGAGCATGGGCTGACCCAGGAGGAACTGGCTCAGAAGATTGGCAAGAGCCAGTCTACCATAGCCAATAAAATTAGATTGCTTCGCCTATCCCCCATGATTAAGAAAATGCTGGCCGACAACAATCTCACAGAAAGGCATGCACGGGCACTCCTTAAGCTGGACAATGAACAGCTGCAGATGAAGGTGCTCCAGAAGGTATGCGAGAGAGGGCTTAATGTTCGCAAAACTGAAGAACTGGTTCAAAAGGCTCTGGACAAGTATTGCTCCCCGCACAGATCCGATGAATACAGGGGGCGCATCACAAAATCCATCAAGGATATAAGGATTTTTGTAAACACCATCCGCCAGGCCATCGACACCATGAAAAGGTCTGGTGTTAATGCCCGGGCGGCTCAGATTGACAGGGGCGAATACCTTGAGTTTATAGTCCGGATTCCAAAGCGTGAAGATCTGCAAAAGGCTCAGTAGAGTCCTTTTGGGTCACATATGCGATCTCCATCTTTTTGCCTGTCCAGAGAAACGACAGGCATCTTTTTTTATCGCTTGTGAATCCGCGAAGATTGCTATATTCCAACGCTCCAGGCATATTGTGGGTTTATTGTGAGTGGACATTAATGTAATCTTTTATTAAAATATATATATTGCAGTCGATAAGACGAGTGATAAACCAATGAGCAGAAAGGAAGCACATCTAATGTCCGAGAATGGCGGTAATAACGAAAATAAATTGGCTAACAGAATTATTCCGGTCGATATCGAGACCGAAATGAAGCAATCCTTCATCGATTACGCCATGAGCGTTATCGTCGACCGGGCCCTCCCCGATGTAAGGGATGGTTTAAAGCCTGTTCATCGAAGAATACTTTATGCTATGCATCTTCTTGGATTCTCACCGGATAAGCCCTATAGAAAGTGTGCCACAACAGTGGGAGAGGTTTTGGGCAAATTCCATCCCCATGGTGATGCAGCCGTATACGACAGTATGGTTCGCATGGCTCAGGACTTCTCTCTACGATATACCCTCGTGGACGGCCACGGAAACTTTGGATCGGTGGATGGCGATGCCCCGGCGGCCATGAGGTACACAGAGGCACGCCTTTCCAAAATTGCAATGGAAATGATGCGGGAAATCAACAAAGACACCGTTGATTTCAAACCAAACTTTGACGAGCATGAAGTAGAGCCGGTGGTTCTTCCTTCACGGTTCCCAAATCTATTGGTCAACGGTTCATCAGGAATTGCGGTAGGAATGGCTACCAACATACCGCCCCATAATCTCACTGAAACAATAGACGGTATAATAAAAACCATCGACAACCCGGATATCACCATTGATGAACTGAACGAAATCATCAAAGGTCCGGATTTCCCTACCGGTGGTTCCATACTCGGCAAGAGCGGCATAAGGGATGCCTATAACACCGGCAGAGGAAGGATCGTTGTCAGGGCTGTTGCTGAAATAGAGCAGCATACTGGTAACCGGCAGAGAATTGTTGTCACCGAGCTTCCTTATCAGGTCAACAAGGCACGTCTTATAGAAAGGATTGCCCAGCTTGTAAAGGATAAGAGGATAGAGGGAATATCGGACCTTAGGGACGAATCCGACAGGGAAGGCATGCGTATAGTAATAGAACTTAAGCGTGATGCCAATGCCAATGTTGTTTTAAACCGCCTTTATTCCTTTACTCAGATGCAGGATACCTTCAGTGTCAATATGCTGGCACTGGTGCAGACAGCCGACGGAAAGTTTGAGCCCAAGGTTATCAATCTCAAGGAGGCCATCCAATACTATATCCGGCATCAGGAAGAGATAATCCGCAGAAGAACCAGGTATGATCTGGAGAAGGCGGAAGCCAGGGCTCATATTCTGGAAGGCCTGAAAATAGCTATTGATAATCTCGATGAGGTAATCAGCATCATAAAGGCATCAAAAACAGAGGCAATGGCCAAGGAAAACCTAATCGCAAGATTTGGCTTCAGCGAAAAACAGGCTCAGGCCATAGTTGATATGCGTTTGGGAAGGCTGACTGCCCTGGAGCAGGAGAAGATTGAAAACGAATATCGTGATCTTCAGGAGAAGATTGCCTATTACAGAGATGTTCTTGCAAAGCCTGAATTGGTGTCGGGGATTATCAGGGATGAGCTGATCGAGATCAAGCAGAAGTACGGTGATGAAAGGCGTACCAGCATTACCGCCGAAGAATCTGAAATAGATATGGAGGACCTTATTAAAGATGAGCCCATCGTGGTGACGCTGACCAGGTTCGGCTATATCAAGCGCATTTCCAGTAGCGCATATAAGACCCAGAAAAGAGGAGGAAAGGGTATAGCCGGACTCACCACCAGGGAGGACGATATCGTGGTGGACATGTTTACCACCACAACCCACAAATATATCCTGTTCTTTACCAATAAGGGACGGGCGTACAAGCTGAGAGCATGGCAGATACCGGAGGCCGGCAGACAGGCTCGGGGCACAGCCATCGTAAACCTTCTTGAACTTGATGCAGGAGAAAAGATTAACGCCTTTATCCGCCTGGATGGTGATGAAAAGGATGCGTATCTTATCATGGCCACAAAGAATGGTATGGTTAAGAAAACGCCTCTGAAGCAATATGAAAATGTCCGTAAGGGCGGTATACAGGCCATTACTCTCAAAGAAGGTGACGAGCTTATAGAAGCCCGGCTCTCCGGCGGTACAGAGGATATCATCCTCATTACCCGCAACGGGATGAGCATCCGATTCCATGAAAAAGACGTAAGGCCGATGGGTCGCACATCCATGGGAGTCATAGGGATTCGCCTGGAAGAGGGAGACGAGGTCATCGCCATGCTGAAGCATTTACCCGATACCACGCTCCTTGTTGTTACACAGAATGGATTTGGAAAGAGAACCGAGTTTGATGAATACAAGGTTCAGTCAAGGGGTGGCAAGGGTATCTTAACCTACAGGGTTACAGAAAAAACCGGATATCTTATCGGAGCGGTTGCCGCCAATGAAGAAGATGATCTTTTGCTTATAAGCACGGATGGTACCATCATTCGTATGCATGTCAATGAAATAAGTATATTGAGCAGGGTCACCCAGGGTGTCACCCTCATGCGGACATCTGAAGACAACCGGGTGGTATCCCTAGCAAGGCTTACGCCCGATGTTAAAGAGGAGAATGATAACGGCTCGGATGAAAATGATGAAAACTCAGCAAACGAAAACGATGAATCTGAATAATCCAGCCGCATCAGAAACAGATGATAAGTAGAACCGGTTTGAATATGTGAAATAAGATATGGACATCCCGTCATAAACAGCACAGGATGTCCATATATTTATACCGCCAGGCCTGTCAGAGTACCGCAGCCAGCCTCTGCATCTGTTTACTCTAAATACCATAAATGATAATGCCGTTTTATTCTTGACTTTATATTGGATCTGCAGTAATATATTAAAGCTGCTGTTGCCGGAGCCAAAAGCGCATGATTAAACATTTGGAAGGAATAATAATCTTGACAGGCTCAGGCAGCCGTGCTAAACTTGTATTCCGCCGCAGTGATTATGGAAAAGAGCAAAACAAAGGTGAAAAAAGCTCTTGACAAGAAAACGCGACGGTGGTAAGATAATAAAGCTGCCGCAAATCAGGGAAAACCCTGAAACAGTGACAGCAAGCCGTAGAAGGCAGTATGGACATTGAAAATTGAACAGTGTATGAGC
>FZPS01000164.1_pt32:10000-61906 | contig 61906 bp, 42 predicted proteins | sample 1817821 | NCBI WGS metagenome assembly FZPS01 (sample SAMEA104158645, study PRJEB21678) | metagenome | place: Germany | collected 2015-04-21 | reverse complement strand
ATTCTGTATTACATCGGATGTGCTACTATAGGTGAAGTTTGCAACAAATCAAGAAATCAGTAAAATTGTGTATTTCATAAACAGAATTTATTTTTAAGTGAAAGAACTATATTTATAGTTTAAACACAATATTAGGAATTATTGTTTATTAGAATACTTTTTGGGATACAATTAATTCTTACCTTGCTCTTACCTTGCTCTTACCACTTCCTTATAAACATCTTTTGTAACTGAAGAAAATAACAGTTATTTGAGAATGCAGACTTGCCTTTATAAGCCTCGAGTCTTAACATACCTTCAATAAACAGCAAGTAAAAATATCTCTTGAATTATTTTTATTTATAGATTTCATATTTTTATTAATCAAACCTTAAAGCTTTTTTTTGTGTTATTGAGATATAGGTGTCGTAAATAAGAATTTTGGCATATGAAATTACAGCTATTATTTTTGTCTGTCCTAATTTTGTTTCTTGTTTTAGTAACTTCTTGCGAAAAAGATGAGAAGTTTTTTAGGGTTACAGATATATCTATAAATACGAATAACATTATTGTAGCAGAAGGGGATACTTTAACGCTTAATGCTATGATAATTCCTTCAAATGCATCTAATAAAAGTCTCAACTGGAAATCCAGTAACGATAATATTGTGACCATCGATAATAATGGGTTGTTAAATGCAAAAAATGTTGGGGAAGCAACTATAACGGTATCAAGCCATGATGGAAATGTTAGCAAAATTATAAATATACAAGTCGTTGAGAACTGGATATCACTTTCTAGAAATATAATTGAAACTTCACTCAATGGGGGTAGTTACCAAGTTAAACTAACTGCCAGCAGTTCATGGACAATAGTATCCTCTCCCCAATGGGTTACAACGTCTCTCTTGTCAGGCTCCGCAACAGGTTCTGACTCAGTTGAATTAGTTGTGGATGTTTCATTGTTTACTGGTACATCTCTAAATCGATCTGGTGATGTGATTTTCAAACTTAATAACAGAAACTACGCAGATACACTAAGGATTAATCAGATTAATTACCAATTAAGTGATGGTGAATATGTAAAAATACAAAGTTCTACGGCAGGTGATGGTATAGATATAGTGTTTCTGGGCGATGGTTATACTGTTGCTGATATTATTTCAGGAAAGTTCGAAGACAATCTGCTTGAAGCAATTGATCACTTCTTTGATATTGAGCCATATAGAACATACAGAAATTATTTCGATGTTTATATTGTTTATGCATATTCTGAGGAGAGTGGAATAAGTGATATTCAAAGAACCAGGAAAACGAAGTTCTCAGCAAAATTTGAGAGTGCCACATCAACAAGAATGAGTATCGATCATACATCTGTTTTTGAATATGCACAAAAAGTGCCACTAAGTTCTGACCTCTCAGAGACACAGATTGCTGTCATTGCTAACAGTACAAGATATGGGGGTACAAACTGGTCATATTCTAATGGTATGTCGATATCTGTTGTACCTGTATCAAATTTCAATTATCCTAATGATTTCAGGGGAGTAGTACAGCATGAGATTGGAGGACATGGATTTGGGCAGCTTGCAGATGAGTATACTGAAAATAATTCAACAATACCTCAATCTGAAAAGGAGGATTTGCTTAAATGGCAACAATGGGGATTTTTTGAAAATGTAGATCTTACAGATCGTGTGGAAGATATTTTATGGAGTCATCTTATAAATGATCCAGACTATTCTTATGTTGGAGTATATGAAGGAGGGTTTTATTATTCTAAAGGTGTCTGGAGATCTGAACCGGTAAGTCTGATGAATAATAATATACGATATATAAATGCACAAGGCAGAGAGCAAATTGTTATGAGAATTAAAGAACTTGCCGGTGAAACATACTCCTTTGAAGAGTTTAAACAAAAGGATGTCAGAGAAACTCAATCATTAACCAGGTCGGCCGTAATTTATGATAATGAAGAATTTAGATTACCACCTCCAATATTGATTGAGGTGAATTAATATCTATGATTTTATTTTAGTATTTACTGATCAACATAGATATTAATGATTATTGTTTGCCGTATATTTAATTCAACAAATAATATCATTTAATTTAGCAGGGTGATTTCTGATAGATCACCCTGCTATTTATGTGACTAATTTGTTTTTATAAATTCTACCCGACGGTTTTGTGCTTTGTTTGCCGGAGTGTCATTAGGAGCTATAGGTTTAGTTTCACCTGCACCTTCAGTTTCTAAACGAGCAGCATCGATACCAAAAATATTTATTAACTCATTTTTTACAGATTCAGCTCTTCGTTTCGATAAATCAAGATTCATATTGTAATCTCCATCACTATCAGTATGGCCTATTATTTTCACTGTCACAGATCCGTTTTCTTTGAGTACATCAGCAATACTTTTAAGAGTGCCATAAGACTCAGGTTTTACATCAGATTTGTTGACATCAAAAGTGATTCCATATGTAACAAGTTTACCTTCAGTTATCAGCTTACTGCGCGTATCTGGTGATGCGGTTGTAATCTTAATGTTAGAAATAAATGGTTCACTGTGTCTGTCCCATCCGGAGAAACGTATACGATTGAATTTAACACCGGGATAAATATTAGTAGGCATATCCATTACTTTTTCATTCTGGTGATAAACTCTCACTCTCCGTTTTTGAATCCATAGAATGACGTGGTTTAACTTTTCTCTGATTACAGGGTTCTTGGAAGCACTACCTTCAATCCAATCTTCCCCATCCTTATAGCCTTTGCTTTCCCACCTTTCATTTCTCAGAACCAGATGGAGTCCTGCCTGTCCAGGATACAGGTCATTATTCAACTATTTAGGATCATCTTCTCTTTCTTGATAAAGTGTAAACTGGATACCATAACCAAACTCCTCATCAGGTATTATATCAAATTCCACTATGAAGTTTTCAGGAAAATCTATTTGCTGAGGCTCCTGTTTTGTGTTTTGAACTGAATTATCCTGAGATTCATTTTCTGACTCCTCATCATCAGTACTTTCACCATTTTTTTTATTTGCTTTTACATCCAAAGCTTTTTCAGTTACCTCTTCAGTTTTTTCAACCACATTACGTTCCACAGTATTTTCAACAGTCTCCTTAATAGATTTTCCCAACTTATTAAGAAAACTTTGAGCATCTGCCTGACTTGTAAATATCAGACAAAAACCAATCAGTAAAACAATTCTCTTCATGACATTCAATTTTTTATTATAAGCTAAAAATTACATGATACAGTTTCTATGTAGTACTCATTAGTTGGGCTTGTGTATTTTACTGAATGCTTCATAGTTTAAGATGTTTAATTTTTCAAAGATAATGAAAGATAAGTTATAATTGATTGAGTTGATTTGATTTTTTTTACCTTGATATTGAATGTTTTACAACTATAATTTTGAGGCATATTCTAACTACATTTTATTCAGATATGTACCTTTAATGAGGGTTAGATGAAAAATGCTTACTTTTGTTTTTTATACACAATTATAGAACAACACTTTTTTATGTCAATTAAACCCTCTGCATCGTTTACTGATACTAAACCACATTATCAGATACTCAACGGATTACGTGGCGTGGCCGCAATTATGGTAATATTCTATCATATATTTGAAGCTTTTGCAACAAGTTCAATGGATCAGAAATTTAATCACGGTTATTTGGCTGTCGATTTTTTCTTTGTTCTGTCAGGCTTTGTAATTGGTTATGCATATGATGACAGGTGGGGGAAAATGAATATTAGTGGTTTTTTCCGCAGAAGATTAATTCGTTTGCAGCCAATGGTTATAATGGGTGCATTTTTAGGTTTGATTACATTTCTTATTCAGGGCGGAGAAGCATGGGACGGCTCTAAAGTTTCGATCCTGATGATAGCTTCTGCATTTCTTCTGCACATTTTTCTGTTACCTGCTATGCCGGGTAGTGGTGTGGAAGTACGTGGAAATGGAGAGATGTTTCCTTTGAACGGACCTAGCTGGTCGCTTTTTTTTGAATATATAGGTAATATATTTTATGCACTTTTCCTTCGCCGCTTATCTACTAAGGGACTTAAGGCTGTAGTGATTTTGTCAGGAATCGGTCTTTTTACTTTTGCTGTTGGCAATTTTTCCGGTTTTTGGCACTTGGGGGTAGGGTGGACCCTCGCAGACAATAATTTCATTGGAGGAATGCTGCGATTGCTTTATGCCTTTTCAGCCGGATTATTAATGTCACGTCTGTTTAAACCTGGAAAAATTAAGGGAGCTTTCATAATATGCAGTGTTGTAATAGTTTTTCTGCTTTCGATGCCCTTTATTGGAAGTAGTGATGAGCTATGGATAAATGGTTTATATGATGCAATTTGCACTATAATTGTTTTCCCTTTTCTGGTATATATAGGTGCATCAGGAAAACTAAAGAGTAAAACTTCGGAGCGTTTATCTAAATTTCTTGGAGATATTTCGTATCCTCTTTACATGGTACACTATCCATTTATGTATCTTTTCTACTCATGGGTATGGAAAAATGGATTAACATTTTCGGAGGTATGGCCAGTGGCAATAGTACTCTTGATTGGTAATATATTATTGGCCTGGATTATTTTGAAAATATATGATATACCTGTGAGAAAATACCTTTCAAAACGTTCTTAAAATTTGGGCATTGCACCTTGTTGACGACAAACAAATGCCGAAACTTCTACGGCTGATTTATGGGCTTCTTTTATTGGCTTGCCTTTAAGGTATGATGTTATAAAAGCAGCAGTAAATGCATCTCCTGCACCTACAGTGTCAACAACATTTACTTTGGGAGTATGCAGAAATGATATTTCATTATTACTGAATATAAAACTACCATTGGTACCTTTTGTAAGAATAACTATTTCAAGTGAAAACAGATCTTTAAGTTTGAGACAAATCTCCTGTTCTTTCATCTCTTTCATGTTATAAAGTTCTGCCATTACATTAATTTCATGATCATTCAATTTTAAAATATCAGCTTTTTCCAATGAGCCTTGTATAATGCTTTTACTATAAAAATTTTGGCGTAGGTTAATATCAAAAATCTTTATGCAGTTTTCAGGAACAGTGTTTAGAAATTTGTTGATTGTATTGTGAGATAAAAGGCTTCGCTGTGCTAAAGTACCAAAACATACTGCTGAGGTTTTTCTTGCCAGATCTTCCATTTCTTTGGTAAAAAGCATATTTTCCCAGGCCACATCTTCTACTATTTCATATTGCGGTTCACCGTAACTATTTAATTTAATATTCACAACACCTGTTGGATAATCGTTAATATCTATTATATAATTTAGATTTTTATCTTTAAGCAGGCTGATTATTTCACTACCAAACTCATCATTTCCAATAGAACTCACTATATAACCTTTATATCCCTGTTGTGAAACATGATATGCAAAATTGGCGGGGGCTCCGCCTAAAACTTTCTGATCTGAAAAAATATCCCAGAGAATCTCTCCCAGTCCTACGATTATGTTGTTCATGGTTTTACTTTTTAATAAATTTATTTTGTTCTTATTCATTTATCAGTACAACTGTCAAGTCCATAACATTAGTTCCACTATTTCCTATTTTGACACTATCCCCTAACTTATCAAAGAAATTATATGAATCGAAATTCAAAAGGTAATCGTCTGGTTGCAAATTATTTTTTATTGAATGTGATACAGTGAATCCGTCAATTACTGCTCCCGCTGCGTCAGTCTGCCCATCTAACCCATCAGTCCCTGCACAAAGTATGGTAACATTCTCTGCACCATTAATTTTAATTGCCAGATATAGCGCCAGGTGTTGATTGCGGCCTCCTCTACCATTGCCGGAAACATAAACAGTTGACTCGCCCCCAAACAGAAGACAGCGAGGTTTCTTATTATCTGATTTTATAACTATGTCTTTCGGTTTTTTTGAATTGATGGTTTTGAATATGAAATCAGCAACATATTTGTAATCTCCTTCCAGTCTGTCAGTTATTAAATATGTCTCGAAGCCTAATTCTTTGGCTTTTTCGGCCGCTCCATCTAAAGCTATTTTATTACTACCTATTATTAGATTTTCTACTTTGTTAAATACAATGTCATCAGGTTTAGCGGTCTCATCAATTATTCCTGCCATTCCCTTTCTCAGATGATTTATAAAAACTGAAGGAAAGGTTTCTATTAGATTGTACTTTTTTAAAACTTGTATAGCATCAGAAAATGTTGTGCAATCAGGTGCTGTAATACCAGATGCTATAACATCCAATTTATCACCTACCACATCTGAAAGTATCAGGCTGATTGTAGATGCAGGATAAATAGCTTTTGCAAGCTGGCCACCCTTAACACTAGATAAATGCTTTCTAACACAATTTATCTCTGAGATCGAAGCACCACTATTAATTAATAGCTCACTTGCTTTCTTCAGATCGTTGATTGTAGCATCTGTTGGATAGTCAGCCAATAATGCAGATGAACCACCAGAAATCAGACATAGTACCAGATCATTTTCTTGTGCCTTATCTGCTATATTAAGAACCAGTTTTGTTGCTTTCAATCCATTATTATCAGGTATGGGGTGACCCGCTTCAATTACTTTGAGTTTATCTAGTTTTCCTCCATTGCCATATGTTGTAATAACCACCCCATCGACAATTCTTTCTCCTAATATATTTTCAGCTTCTTTAGCCATTAAAAATGAAGCTTTTCCAAAGGCTAACAAATATATATTATTGAATTTGTCTAGTTGAAAATCTTTTCTTGAAAAAACTTTATTTACCAGTTTGTTGGGTAGAACATTATCAACTCCTGCCAGAAATATTTGTAAAGCTTTTTGTTTCATATCAGAGAAGATGAGGTTCATTAAAACATTAAAATTGTAATCTTTAAAATATTAGAATAAAGAGGGTTCTATTCTTTGCTTAATTTCAGGAATGTTTCTGTTAAATCTTGCATTGCCAGCGTTCTGAGTAATAGTATAGGCCGACATCAAATCATCTGGATATGGTTTCATCATGTTATTAATTTCATTGATACTAGTTGATGGATCAACCCAAGTTTCAAGTGCATATTTTGGTAATATCAGTGGCATTCGTTTTTTTGTGTTGTGAATAATCTCCATCAAGGGATTGGCTTCTGTAGTAATTATGGAGAATGTATCTCTGATCTCTCCTGTATTTTTATTTACCCAAGTGTTATATATGCAACCAAGGTAAAAGACTGTTTCATCAGTCGGATAGATGTAATAGGGTAGTTTTATTTTACCTGCTTGTTGCCACTCATAAAAACCGTCTAGTGGTAGAACACATCTGTTGCTTTTTATAGAGTTGCGGAATGATGGCTTTTCGTGAATGGTATCACTTCTGGCATTGAGAGTCATGTTGGCCAATTCATTAGCTTTTTCTTCATCAGTTACAAATGATGGTATTAACCCCCATTCTGATATATCAATAGAGTGCTTTTTTATTACAGGCAGTCTTGGATGGGAGAACCCGGATACAAGATAATAAACATCACTAAATTCTCCGTTCATCTTTAAATTCTTGTTATTTATAAGATGTTCTTTTACTGCTTTAATAGCCTTCCCTTCAAATGATACCGTGAAACACATATGATTTTATTAATTAAATCTATCTATTAAAACAACTATTATCTATAAAGTTACATCTATTGGAATAATTAATTAACCGTCAAATAATTTATTATAAATAAATCATTAAATATAACATTTTACAATATAATTTGCCTTATTAATTATAATCTTTTACATTTGCGGTCTGAAACAATTCCTGAAACAAACGTACTATTAAATCAATGTCTACAGTAACAGATAAAATTAAGATTTTATGTGCTGATAAAAAAATATCAGCTGCTGAACTTGCCGAAGGATCGAGTCTGTCTTTAGAGCAAGTAAACAGAATTTGTGAGAGTGATGAGATTCCATCTTTGTCATCTTTAATTAAAATATCAAGGGCTTTAGGGGTGCGACTTGGAACTTTTCTTGATGATAGTGAACAGATTGGCCCTGTCTTAAATCGAAGTGAAGAACATCATCAATCAGTAACTTTCACTAGTCATCAGACCAATAGTAATTCACACATGGATTTTATATCCCTGGCTTCAAGTAAAGCAGGACGTAATATGGAACCTTTTCTGATTAATATTCAAACTGAAAATGGCAATGAGACATGCTCTACTCACGAAGGGGAAGAGTTCCTTTTTGTGCTGGAGGGTTCTATAAAAGTTAGGTATGGTGCAGAGACCTATATTCTGAATAAGGGTGATTCTATATATTATGATTCTATTGTAGATCACCTTGTAACATCTATAGATGATAATGGAGCAAAGATACTTGCTGTTGTTTATTCTCCTTCATAATATAAAACAATAATGAACAGTGAATTTGATATAAAGTTGTCTGACAGGACATTGGGCGACTGGCTGGAATATTGGGCAAAAGAGTCTCCTGATAAGGAATATATTGTTTACTCAGATCGTGATCTGCGATTTACATGGAAGAAATTCAACGATAGGGTGGATAATATGGCCAAAGGTTTAATATCTATAGGGGTGACTCGTGGGAGTAATGTCGGTATATGGGCTCAGAATGTTCCTGACTGGCTTACATTTCTCTATGCAACTGCCAAAATTGGAGCAGTTGCTGTAACTGTGAATACAAGTTATCGGTTGGATGAAATTGACTACTTGATGAAGAACTCGGATATGCATACTTTGTGTATGACTGATGGTGTTGCCGGAAGTTGTTACACAGATATTATATACGAGTTGATTCCTGAGCTGAAAACAAAACAGAGAGGTAAGCTAAAATCTGATCGTTTCCCGAAACTTAAGAATGTAGTGTATATTGGTCAGGAGAAGTACAGAGGTATGTATAATACAGCAGAAATTTTGTTACTGGGAAAGAATGTACCTGATAACGAGTTTAAAAGACTGAGGTCACTTACTAACTGTCATGATGTTGTCAATATGCAATATACTTCAGGTACAACCGGTTTCCCTAAAGGGGTTATGCTTACTCACCACAATATAGCCAATAATGGATATTTGACAGGAGTACATATGAATTTCACCAAGGATGATAAATGTTGTATCTGTGTACCTTTGTTCCACTGTTTTGGTGTAGTACTTGCAACAATGTGCTGTTTGACACATGGTAGTACACAGGTAATGGTAGAGAAATTTGATCCACTTTTGACATTGGTTTCAGTCCACAAAGAACGTTGTACTGTATTGCATGGGGTGCCAACAATGTTTATATCAATGCTAAACCACTCTATGTTTTCACTCTTTGATATGAGTTCTCTGAGAACTGGAATTATGGCAGGTGCACTTTGCCCTGAAGAGTTGATGAAGGAAGTGAATGAAAAAATGTATATGAATCTGACGAGTGTGTATGGTATGACTGAGACTTCTCCTGGAATGACGCAGAGCAGGGTGGAGGATCCCTTTGAAGTGCGCTGTACTACTGTGGGAAGGGAATATGAATTCACAGAGGTGAAAGTACTTAATCCTGAAACTGGCGAAGAGTGTGCTGTTGGCGAAGAGGGTGAAATGTGCTGCAGGGGTTACAATGTGATGAAAGGATATTATAAAAATCCTGTGGCTACTGCAGAAGTTATTGACTCAAATGGGTTTATGCATTCGGGTGATCTGGGAGTAAAGGATGAAAATGGTAATTTCAGAATTACCGGACGTATAAAGGATATTATTATTCGTGGTGGGGAAAATATATCTCCTAAGGAAGTGGAGGATTATCTTTATAAAATGCCGGGGGTGAAAGATGTACAGGTTGTAGCTGTTGCATCAGAACGGTATGGAGAGGATGTAGGAGCATTCATAATTCAAAAAGATGGATACGATCTAAATACTCAGGATGTTCGTGATTTCTGCAAAGGGCATATAGCTAAATATAAAATACCTCGTTACGTATTTATTGTTGATAGTTTTCCAATGACAGGAAGTGGAAAGATACAGAAGTTTCGTTTACGAGAAATGGCTTTGGAATTGTGCGAAAAGGAGGGTATCGAGATTAGATAATAAAAGCGGAAAGCTCATTCGCTTTCCGCTTTCTGATTAAATACATAAAAACTACGACTTCCAGAATATGTTTAACTTAAAAATCTATCTAAATAAAAGTGGAGCTAAAGTATTCAGGTAATCACGCCAGTTTGACCAGGTGTGTCCACCACCTGTTACATGGAATGTGTGAGTTAAGCCATTTCTTTCAAGTGCTTCATGAAGAAGTTTTGCTCCCGGATAGGCAAAATCAGCGTCACCACATGCCAGCCAGTATAACTTATAACCAGCTTTTTTCAGAGCTTGCAGCTGTTCGTCAATATCTTGTCCTTCTCTGATACCCATACTCATTGGTGCTATATAACCAAACATTCCGGGATAGTTGTTCGCAACATTCATTGTATGACCACCACCCATTGAAAGACCAGAAACGGCTCTGGAATCGCGTTTAGCAATTACTCTGTAGTTCTTTTCAATAAATGGTACGATATCTTTAGCTAAACTATGTATGTATAAGTTAGCAGTTGCAGGATCTTGATAATTAAAGGTTTTTTCTGGCAACATTAATGGTTTGGCTGCCTGCTGACCTGGATTTCCATTTGGCATTACCACAATCATTGGTTTAGCTTTACCCTGTTCTATAAGATTATCGAGTATCTGGCATGCACGCCCCATATTTGACCAGGCATCTTCATCTCCACCACCTCCATGAAGCAGATAAAGTACAGGATATTTTTCTTTCCCTTTTTCATAACCGTATGGAGTATAAACATACATTCTTCTGGTCATGTTTAAAGTGGGAGAGTCGTACCATACTTTTGTAAGATTACCTCGTTTATTTGCTTCTTTGTAATTGGCAGATTTTTCTCCATCTACTAACAACATGCTGAGGTATCTTGTTCCATCTCTCTGCATTAGAATATTATTTGCATCACTGATAACTACACCATCTACGATAAAATGATAGGTGTATATATCAGGATCCGGTGTTGGGATTGTTACTTCCCATACTCCTTCATTATTCTCTTTCAGAGTTTCAGTGTCGGAATAGTTAGCCATCCATGAGCCATAGATTTTTACATCTCTTGCCTTTGGTGCTCTTATTCGAAAGGTTACTTCGTTTCCTGCAATATCAGGAGATACAATAGGTGTTCTGTTCATGAAATTTGCCAATTCCTGTGCATCTATAAATGTACATATGAACAGAAAAAGGGATAGGTAAACAAGTCTCTTCATATCTTAATTATTTAAATAACATTGGTGCAAATTCAGATAAATATATTCTCCAGTTTTTCCATATATGACCTTCACCACTTTCTCTATAAGTGTAATTAAAGCCAATTTCATCCATCTTCTTCATGCTGTCAATTACACCTTGATAAAGAAAATCTGTATCGCCACATGCAATCCAATATAATTTATAGCCATTCTTTTTCTGTACTTCCAGTTTTTTTACAAACTCTTCAGCATATTTTGCTCTCTCACTATCATTGCGAGCCATCATACTGGCAATTGGAGGTGCAGAGAAAACACCTATATAGTTGAATGTGTTAGGATATTGTGCAGAAATAGCTGCTGAGTGCATACCACCCATCGACAATCCAGCAATAGCACGATTGGCTTTATCTTTTTTCACTCTGTAATTGCTCTCTACAAATTTGATGATATCACCAAAGCTGTCTTCCATACTGGCAACTGCTTCGCGTGGTCCACCACCCATTGCAGGTTTGTATTGTCTGAACGATTCAGTTGGAGCTGCAACATTTTGTGTATGACCATTAGGCATTACTACAATCATTGGCTTAGCTTTACCCTGAGCAATTAAGTTGTCAAGGATCTGTGCTGTACGGCCTAAAGCAATCCAGGCCTCTTCATCACCACCGGACCCGTGAAGCAGATAAAATACAGGATATGTTTCTTTGCTATTTTCATAACCTGGAGGAGTGTAAATTGTAATACGTCTCTGCTCTTTTAATGTTGGACTATCATACCAGCGTCTGGCAACTGTACCATGGGGTATATCTTTTACACTATACAGGTCACCTGGATTGCCGGGAATGATGAATATATTAGTTATTGAAGCAACATCACGAATCATATCTACGTTTGCAGGATCATTCATTCGTTGTCCGTCTACTATAAATGTATAACTATATAATTCTGATGCTAATGGTTCAGGAGTTGTATATTCCCAAACGCCATTTGCACCTTCTTTCAATTGTGCTGTTCCCGGGACATCAAATGTACCAAAATCAGTTTCAACCTTTTGTGGTGCCAGAAAATCACCTGTTATTTCTACTTTAACTGCTTTGGGTGATCTTAGCCTGAAAGTTACCGTGTTATCATCATGGATTTCAGGTGATACTATTGGCTCGCCACCCCATAAAGCTTGTTGGGCGAAAGTAATTGAACACATAAATAGTGTCACTAACAAAATTGTTACTTTTTTCATGTTTCTAAATTGTTTAAATTAATCTGTATTGTTCTGATATTTAAATCTTTATTTACTAAACGTGCGAGAGATAAATGGAAGGCTGATATAGAGTGCTGAGTGCCAGTATTCCCAAGTGTGACCACCATCACGAACTCTGAACTGAAATGGTATATCTGCTTTATGCATAGCTTGTATGAACTCAATATTCCGGTCCAGCAGAAAGTCATCATCACCGCAGTCTACAAACCATTTTACGGTTCTAAGCATCTCTTTAGTTTCATCGCTGGCTTCTTCTATAAATTTAATACAGCTGTTTTCAATAACTGATTTATTCAGAATTGCCATCTTGTCGTCGGGATTCTGAGGAGGTAATCCCCCAACATTTGGGATATTCATAAGTGCACTCATAGCATAAACTGCACAAAACATATCAGGATGTTTTTGAGCATAACTGGTTGATCCACCTCCTCCCATTGAAAGGCCTGCAATAGCACGGTTTTGTTTATCACCTTTAACTCTGTAGTTTTTTTCTATGTAAACTAAGAACTCCTTAAAGAAGAAATCCTCATAAGCCCAGCCAGGCATGTTGAAATAGCCATTCCATTCACCTGCATAAATATTACCCCCTGCATTTGGTGTTACAATAATCATCTCATCAGCTTCTCCGGAGGCAATAAGTTGATCCATAACATCTTTTAAATGACCTCTGGTTGTCCAACCCTGATTAGTGTCCATGACTCCATGTAAGAGATAGAGTATAGGATATTTCTTATCCTTATCCATTTCATAACTTTGAGGCAGAAAAATATTGTAAGTACGGTAAGCATCTAATATTTCACTATAAATGCTATCAGTAATTATTTTACTTTGTGGTCTGCCTGTTTGTGCTGAAACACTAATGCATATGAGAAAAGTCAGTGACAGATAAAACAGTTTTATATATTTCTTCATTTTAATGCTAATTTATATTCTCAGGGTCGAATACTATCATTGATTGACCGTTTGCAGCTATCTTTGGATTCTCGCATGAAATATCTAATCCCATATTAGGATAATCTTTTGCTTCGGAAAAATTTCCTTCACTTATTTCCTTCGCCAGAGTCTTCATATCTATAAGATAACTTAAATCCATTGGGCGCTTAACGTGAGGATAATGACCAACATAAAGTTTACTGATATTATGTTCATTCATTATCTTCTCCATCCTTACACAAGAAGCATAATATTCGGACATTGGGACATGTGGTCTCAGCTGCAACCATACCTGCCCTGATCCGAAAGCATCTCCTGTGAAAGCTGCATTGATTGATTTGTCAACAAATACTACAGACCCGGGTGTGTGTCCCGGCATCAGGTAAACTTCTATCTTTCTTCCACCCAAGTCAAAAACATCACCATCTGCCATCCATTTATATTCGCCTTCAAATTGAATATTTACGGCAACTGTGGTGTCAGAAGGATGCATATAAACTTGCTCGAAATAGTGAATATTTCCTGCATGGTCTCTGTGATTGTGGGTAAGCACTACAGTAAGAGGTTTCTGTGTTATTTCTCGTACTATCTTATCAAGTGATTTGCATTTTGTACCTGTATCGATTAACATCGCCTGGTTGTCACCTTCCAAGATATACATGGTTGTCAAATCATTTGTCTCTACTACCCATGTCTTATCCTCTAACTTGCTAATAGTTAATTCTTCGTTTTTAAATAGTTCCTGTGCAGCTGTTACTTGAATAACCAACATCAAATAGATAAAAGATACTATGATCTTATTTAACGAACATTTCCTTTTCATACTGTTTAGTTTAGAGATTAATGATTATTATAGTTAACATCTGCTAAAGATACATAATTATCTAATTGTGGCAATTTTTTGAGCAGGTTTCATTACATCGTTTACTTTAATTTTCTTAGAGCTGTTTATTTTATGCTCTACAGTACTTTTAACATCAGCTGCAGATGTTGCTATATGCCACAGATATTTTCCTTTTGCTAATTCCCAGGAGCTGGATTTGTCGTTAAAAGAGGACATATCCATTGTTTTCCATGTAAGAGTTAATGTTTCACTTTCACCGGGATTTAACTCCCTAGTTTTGCCAAACGCTTTTAACTCCTTACTAGGTTTTTTCAAACCTCCTTCAGGTGCTGTAATATATACTTGTACAACCTCTTTCCCAGATACATTTCCTGTGTTGGTTACAGTAACTTCGACTGAACAAATATCATCATTGACTGATGAGTTAATAACATTGTAGTTAAATGTAGTATAAGAGAGACCATGACCAAAAGGAAATGAAACATTTTTATTAAAAGTATCAAAGTAGCGGTAGCCAACATAAATGCCTTCTTCGTAAACAGTATAATCTATATTACGCACAGGCTTTACTTCCTGTGGCTCCTCATTTTCACCCTGTATGCTTAGACCTGATCCCATAAAAAATGAAGGCATCTTAAATTCATAATCAAATGGGAAATTTTTATCAGAAGCAGCATCACCATAATTTATGGCAAAGGTAACAGGTAGTTTACCAGAAGGATTTACTTTACCGATTAAGATGTCAGTTACACAATGTCCTACTTCCTGACCTGGCTGGAATGCACATATAATGGCATCAGCTAATGATTTCCATGATGCAGTTTCTACAGGACTGCAAATATTAAGGACTACAATAACTTTTTTTCCTGCAGAATGATAGGCATCAGAGACTGCTTTTAAAAGGGCAAGCTCATTTTCAGTCAGATAAAACTCTCTAACATGACGATCAACAGGTTCTGAACTTGCTCTGCCTATAGTAAAAATAGCTACATCATTTGATTTTACTTGTTCTGCCAACTCTTCTGCTGTTGGAATAAACTCGTCTGCACGTGGTGGTGGTGCAAGAGAGAATGGTGGTCGTCCATTTGGAAATAACCTTTTTTCTTCACTAGCAAGATGTGTCTGATATTTGCGGATAAGGTTTTTATCAACCTCATAGTTCGCATTGCGTAGACCTTCAACTAAAGATACAGTGTATCTTCCAAATGCCAAACTACCAAATCCCTGACCTGCCGGTACCATATCATAGGATGTAGATCCATAAAGAGCAACTTGATTCACTTTTTCAGAAAAAGGAAGTACCCCATTGTTTGTAAGAAGTACAATACCTTCAGTTCCTACCTTACGGGAAATAGCAGCATGAGCTTTTAGATCTGTCTCGTTTGGATAACTTTTATTATTAAAGGTATTACTTTTAACTACAAGCTCAAGAACTCTCTTTACGTTTCTGTCTAATATTTTCTCTTCGAGCTGGCCATTTTTAACTGCTTCATAGATTGCATTGTATTGTCTTTCTTGTCCAGGCTGTAACATATCGTTACCTGCAATCATAGAAGCTATAGCATCACTACCTGCATTCCAGTCTGATATTACTAATCCGTTATAACCCCATTCGTCGCGAAGAATAGTAGTTGTCAAATCTATATTTTCACTTGTGTGCTTACCGTTGATCTTGTTATAAGCTGTCATAATAGTCCAAGGAGATGACTCTTTGATTGCTATTTCAAAACCTTTTAGATAAAGTTCTCTAAGAGTACGCTGATCCATTTGAGGGTCATTGCTGTATCGGTTTGTTTCCTGATTATTGGCAGCGAAGTGTTTAATACTTGTACCAATACCCTGACTTTGAACACCGTTGATATAGGCTGCAGCTATTTTTCCTACTATAAGTGGATCCTCTGAATAGTACTCGTGATTACGGCCGCAAAGAACATTTCTCATAAGGTTAACTCCCGGTGCAAGCAATACATCCATTCCGTAGTCCTTGACTTCAGTACCAATAGCTTTACCAACCTCATATGCTGCATTGGGATTGAAAGTTGCAGCTACAGTAGATCCTGAAGGAAATTCTGTTGTGTAGTAAAAATTGCTATCAAACTCGCGACGAACACTCATTGCCAGTTTATGAGGTCCATCAGCAAAGTATACTGAAGGTATACCCAGTCTAGGTATTTCATAAGAACGCCCTGCTGTGCCGGGAAATTTAGCGTCAGGACCCGACATCCCACAGCCAATTACCATTCTTACTTTTTCCTCTAAGGTCATTGCATTTATCACCTCATCAATATTGTTTTTATTGAGTGTGATATTCTGTGAGAAAATATTATTCTGGCTGAATAATCCAGCCAGAATAATAATACAAAATAGTTTCTTCATTTTAATGTTTCTTTAAACTTGAAAATTTATGTCAATTACCATCCTTCATTTTGAACCATATTTGGATTCAATCTCATTTCTGTTGCAGGAATTGGAAGCAGATAATGCTTTGGTTTGAATCCATAACGGCTTGGGTCAGTATTATATTGTACATACTCCACAACAACATTATCTGGTTCATTCTGAGAACTTGATTTGTTGATAAGTAGTGGGGTAGTTGCACCCTGATTTTTCAGAAGTGCTTCAGCATCACCCCAACGGATAATATCTTGGTATCGTGTGTATTCACTGCATAGTTCCAGACGTTTTTCAAGTTTGATGGCTTCCAATGTTGCAGGTTTGAAAGGTAATCTTGCACGACTCCTTACTTCATTTAAAGCTGCATCAGCTTCAGATTGATTTCCTGCCATGAAATTTGCTTCTGCTGCAAGTAATAAAACTTCTGCATAACGCATCCAGCGATAGTTATTATATGAACACCAGAAAGTAATTGGTGCCTCAGATGATGAGAAGCGACGTTTCCACAAAAACACACCTTCATTTATAATACTTTTGCCTTTTTGTAGTTTAACTCCTAACTCATTCATTTGTTCATAAGTTTTCATAGTATGATTTAGACGATATCCATCAACTCCTTCTTCTGCAACAAATGCATCATAAAGTTTTTTCTGAGGAACCATAAATCCCCATCCTGTTTCTTTATAATCATAGAATTGTGCTGAGCTAGCAGCTAAATTATCCATGCGCCAGTGGTTCATAACTTCATAGAAGCTAAACTCATCCCAAGGATTATTCAAGTCAAGTATACGGTTACTTTCCAGCATACTTTCACTGTTACCTTCTGCAATGTAGGTAAGAATATTTTGATATTCGCCTTCATATAGTTTATACTTTCCGCTATTTCTAACTTCATTGAACACTTTTGCTGCTTCTGAATATTTATTTTGCCATAGAAGTGCTTTTCCAAGCATGGTTTGAGCTACTTGCTTAGTTACACGCCAAACACTATTATCATATGCGTCCTGTTTTTCGGCAAGATATCCAGAATTGATTGCATCATTCAAATCCTGTTCTACAAGTGCCCACAGTTCTTCTTTAGAAGCTTTAGGCATCTGATACTCATCAGGAGTTAGTTCGTGATCTACAAGTGGAACTTCTCCCCACATTGAGATTAGATCGAAATAGGCAAATGCACGGAAGAACTTTGCCTCAGCATGAGCTCTTTTCTTTACATCGGTGTCAGGTTCTATATGACCTAAAATTACATTTGCCTTATATATCAAACTGTAATAACTTTCCCAAACACCACGTATGAAACTTTGGTCAGAACCAAATGAGAACTCATTGCAACCTTCTAATTCAGCATTGTCATTTCGACCTCCACCTCCTGCCCAGACATCGTCAGACAGAGCATTTTTAAGCATGGTATAGTTGTAATATGTACCTTTTAATTCGATGTATAGTGCATTAGAAGCTGCTTCAGCATGCTCATCAGTTTGGTAATAAAAAGAATAGTCCAGAACACCTTTTTGCGGAATATCAAGTCTGCTTTCGCACGAAGTATTGCTTAGCGCAACCAAACCAACTATTAATAATAATAAATATTTATTTTTCATGTTGTTTAATAATTAATTTTAACTGAAATGAATAATTAGAAAGTAACTGCTAAGCCTACAACTACTTTTTTAGAATTAGGATAACTACCTTTATCCACTCCAAGTGCACTGCCAACTCCTGTTACTTCCGGGTCGAAACCTGGGTAATCAGTAAATGTGAAGTAATCTTCGAGTGAACCATAAATTCGTAAATTATCAATAGATATTTTACTCAAAAGATTTCTTGGTATTGAATAACCCAACTGTATCTGTTTAATTTTAAAGAATGAGCCATCAAATACTGAACCCGATGATGTCATAAACTTAGTAAAATCTGTTGCATACGCTCTAGGAGTAGTACCATTAGGATTATTTCTAGTCCATCTGTTTTCTGTAAAATAAGTAAGTTGATTCAAGTTATAGTCGACACGATTTAGACCCATATAAATATCATTACCATGTGAACCAGTTCCGAACACTATTAAGTCAAAATTTTTCCATCCGGCAGTTAATGTAATACCGTATGTTAAGTCGGCAATACCTTTTCCAATTTCTGTTTTATCATTATCAGTAATAGCACCGTCTCCGTCCTGATCTGCAAAAATAGGTTCACCAGTTTCCTTGTCAACACCAGTAAACTCATATCCATAAAAGTACCATGCAGGTTTTCCAACCTCAAAACGGGTTATAGCTCCATAAGTAACTAAAGATGTTCCATCAATTGCAGCCAGTGACTCATGTATATAGGTAACTTTGTTTTTAAGGGTTGATATATTACCTCTTACTCCATAAGAGAAATCGCCAATTCTATCTTGCCAGCCTAATTCAAGTTCAATACCTTTATTAGTAATGTTACCTGCGTTTACAGGAGAAAAAGTATTACCAACAACTGTAGAAGCTTTAATTCCTGATACAATTAAGTCTTTGGTTTCTTTATTGAAATAATCGGCAGTTAATGAGAGTCGATTATTCAAGAAACGAGCATCAATACCGATATTGGTTTGTTCTGATGTTTCCCATTTTAACTGTTCATTACCAGTAGCAGAGGGGGCATAACCATTTACATAGTAGAAATCATTATTATTACCTATAGCAATATGACCGGTTGAACCAACAGATACGTTCCAGCGGTAACCTCCTAGTGATGCAGTTGATCCATTCTGACCCCAACTGGCACGCAGTTTTAAATGAGTCATAAAATCATTTGATCCCTTGATAAAGTCTTCCTCTGAAATTACCCATCCAAAAGAAGCTGCAGGGAAATAGCCCCAACGCTTTTGTTTTGGTAATACAGAAAGGTCAGCAGCATCTGCACGTAAAGAAAACTGTGCAAGATATTTGTTCTTATAATCATAGTTCAAACGACCAAAATAGGCTAGCTTGCGTGAGAAATTTTCTTCTCCACCTGAAATATCCTTTGCAGCATCTGAAGTTGCATAAGCGAAGTACCAGAATAGGGGATCATCCTGAAGGAATCCAATATTTTGATCGTCGCCACGTTTATTTCCGCTTACTCCAAAACTACGACTCTCACTAAATGATGTACCTAACATCAGAGTTGTGTTATGATCTCCAAATTTACGATCATAGTTCATAAAGTTTTCCCACTGCCAGTATGTTGGACTATAATCTGATGCGTTTACCTGTATATAATCCTGCTTTGCAGTACCATGATAATAATAGTCATGGCTCACTCCGTATGAAGAAGATGATGATAATCGATATCCAAGTCTTGAAGTGATAGTCAATGGTTTTATAGGGTTAAAGTTTAAATATGTAGTACCATTGATATTAAAACCTCTGTTTTTAGTAAATGAGCGATCACGCATAGCAAGAGGATTTATAGCTTCAGCATTACCTGTGAATGCTGATATACCATAAAGATTGCCTTTTCCATCCCCTAACATATTTGGATGTTGAGCATAAGTATCTGCCATATGTTGAGGTAAATTGCTTATTGGATATAAAGGTTTTGTAAGAGGATCAAGTTGTAGCACTGATAAAAGTAAACTTCCATATTCATTACCTTCAGCTACAGATTGAACTTTATAGTGTTCTATTTGATTGTTTGTTACTACTTCTAACCATGGTTTGATTTTCCAACTGGCATTAATCATACCGGTGAGTCTGTTATAAGTATCACTGTTACCAACCACCATTCCATCATTATCCAGACTTGACAATGATAAATAAAGTGCACCACTTTCATTACCACCCTGGAATGTTAGGTTGTGTCTCATCATTGAACTATTTTCAAAAGCCACATCTGTCCAATCTGTATTTGTAACTCCATCCCAGTTCAAATTAAATGCACCTTCGGCAATTTTACCTGCTTCAATGAAATAGTCTTTATACTGCTGAGAGTTCATAACTTCAGGTATTCTGCCTAAACTTTGAGAAGTATGCTGAAGATTATAAGTTATTTTGCCACTTCCTTTTCCTCTTTTAGTAGTGATTAAAACAACTCCATTACCCGCAGCAGCTCCATAAATTGCTGCTGAGGCACCATCTTTTAATACCTCCATTGACTCAATATCATTTGGATCTATTCCTCCGATGTCGCTTGCAATTCTACCATCTATTACGTAAAGTGGTTCACTTGACCCATTTGAGCTGATACCACGAATTCTAACAGAAGGTGAAGCACCCGGACGAGCAGTTGAACTCAAAACCTGAACACCGGCAGTCTTTCCCTGAAGTGCCATCTCAGGACGAGCTATTGTTCTTGCTTCCAAATCCTCTGATTTTACTGAAGATACGGCACCGGTGAGTGAACTTTTTCTTTGAACACCGTAACCAATAACAACAACTTCATCCAATGCTTGCATATCTTCATCCATAGTTACATTGAGAGTATTGGCGCTTACAGTTTTTTCCTGGGTTATATAACCAATATAAGAAAAAACTAATGTAGCACCTTGTCTTACTGATATTTGATAATTTCCATCAATATCTGTAATTGTTCCATTAGTAGTACCTTTCTCCAGTACACTTACACCAATCATTGGTTCATTCTGAATATCCACAACTTTGCCGCTTACTTGTACAATGTTTTGTGCAAATAACAGGGGCACAGCAACCATTAAGGATAAAACTGACAAAATCAGTCGTTTAATTGAGTCTTTCTTGTTCATCTTCTTCTGTTTAGATAGTTAAATAGATTAATTTTTTTTATAATCCACGAATAGGGAAAAGACGGACTATATCCAACAAATCCTTATCATGTCCTTTTTTCAATTCACATTCATTATCGAAAATCATTAAAGATTCATTATTAAGGTTATATGGCTCCCAATGAGGCAAGCCTTCGGTGTTAGGATCACCGGTTTTTGCAAAATTGATCCATGCTGAACTCATAATATTTCCAAGATCTATTGCCTCAGATCCTCCGCCAGTCATATTTCCATGAAGCGTCACATTATTAAATACAAAAGGTAGCTCCAAACAATGCATACTTCTGAGAATTCCGTCCAGCACTGGGGATTCCCAAGTGAAAAGATATGTATATACTGGAGCGTTACTAAATGATGACATTATATTACTGAATTCAACTACACTGGGTCTGAAAATAAAGTCGACGTCAAATAAATCTTTAGGGGTATAGTTTGGATAGGCCTTTTTGAAAGCTTCAATATATTCATTAACTCTGTTTCCATATTTGACCTTCAATTTCTCTATAGCCTGTTCTTGTGTGATATTTCGTATTGAAGGGTTGTATGTACTGGTACAAAACTCATGAAGTGTTGTGCCAACTAAAATTGGAATATTTTTACTCTGCTCAGGTGGAGTGGGGTAGAATAACTTAGATGGCAGAATATTTCCATCAATAGTGGGTGCCCAACCAAAAATAAATGTTTTAAATCCTTCTTTATCTGCCTCGACTTTAACCTCGGCAACTGCCTTTTCACCGGCTTCAAGAAGCTGCTGGTAAGGAATATTCTGGATCTTATCAATATCTGAAGAATTTAAGCCAAGCTCCCGGACAACAGCTGTACCGATTCTCCTGGACCATTTTGACTCCATTGTATTCAACATCGCTCCACTCTGAATGATAGCTTTGTGAAATAAGCCTTCTGCAGAAGGTGTTGCTAATAGTGTTGAAACTTTACCTCCTCCTCCTGATTGACCAAATATTGTAACATTAGATGGATCACCTCCAAATGAAGAGATGTTCTTATTTATCCATTCAAGTGCAGCAACTATATCAAGTATTCCAACATTACCTGATTCTTTATATTTCTCTCCATAAGCAGACAGATCAAGAAAACCGAGCACATTTAATCGATGATTTAATGAGACAACTACAATATCACCCTTACGTGAAAGATTTGTTCCATCATAAGAGGGCAGTTCGTGTCCGGAACCGGCTGAATAACCCCCTCCATGCAACCATACCATAACCGGCCTTTTTTGATTGCCGTTAATGCCAGGTGTCCAGATGTTTAATCGTAGGCAATCTTCATCCTGGTAACCATCATTCCAGTCAAAAGCAAATGCTTGTTCATCACTGTACCAGCCCATTCGTTTGCCCTGTGGTGATGTTGGACCATATGAGCGACTACTTCTAACGCCATCCCATTTTGTAACTTTTGTTGGAGGCATAAATCTTTCTGCTTCTGCATAAGGAATACCTTTATATATGTATATCCCATTTTCAATATACCCTGCCACCTTTCCGTACTCAGTGTTAGCGGTTGTAGCTTGTAAAGAAGTAGTAATTTCACTTTGATTCTCACATAATGATTCAGCCGTTTTACTATTTCGACAACTTGAAAATATAATTATGGAGGTAATAAATAATGGTATAGAATAAAATCGCATATTATATCATGGCTTAAATGTTTATGCAAATCTATAATATCATATAAAACTATGTTTTCAGAACTGTTTAATAAATTTTCATATTTGTAGAATAGGGTTTTATGGATTGTCCAAATGTTTTCATATTTGTTTAATTTGGCTTTTAATAACCTTTTTGAAATTCCTTAATCTTATAAAGCATATTGAAATTTCCCATATATTCCCTATATTTGAGTCGTGTAGTTGAATATTATAAAGACCATGAAGTTCTATGATAAATATCATCCTTATCATTTTAATTCTTTTTATTACATCATGTAATGCACCTGTAGACTTTAAAAATCCTGTTAAGGAGCAAACTCCAGTTATTGCGAATGATATTTCGAATCAGAAAATTACTGCGTTTGCAGAGGATGAACATGGACATATTTGGATAGGTACATTTAGGGGGTTAAATAAATATGATGGCAATGAATTCTATCAATATTTCAGTACAGATGATTCTTTGGATTTAGCTGATAATAATATAAACGACTTGATGCTGGATTCAAAAAAACGATTATGGGTAGCTACGGTTAATGGTGTCAGCAGATATACAGAACAAGATAATTTCAAGCGTATACCAATTAGAGACAGTAATCAGAATGGGTATCAGTTAATTGAAACAAGAGATGGTAGAATTTTGCTTAACTTCTCATATATGCTAGGTGTTTATAATCCGGAAAATGAGAGTTTTGATAGATTTGAACCTTTCGATTTTAATAAAATACCTCTATTCGTTTTTATAGACGCAAGTAATGATATGTGGACTATATGCGAAAGAACAATTTACAGATATAATTCATTTACATTTGATATTAAAGATTCTGTAAACATAGACTTCAGTGTAATTACATCTTATCTATGGGGGAATAATGAATTATGGATTGCCGGAGATGATAATATTGCTGTTTTTGATACTCGTACGTGCAGATATATTAGTACACCTCAATGTATAGCAAATCATGATCTACTTATGCAAAGCACTGTGAAAAAGATTTATTCTTTAAACTCCAATTCTTTGCTTTTTGTTTCTGAAAATAATGGCTCTTTTGTATACAACAGAGGTGATCAAACACTGTATCATCAGGATGAGAGCGGTTTCCCATTTGTGGGAACTGAAAACAGTATTAGCACTATTTTCGTTGATACTCAACAAAATATTTGGTTGGGAACAGAGGATCAAGGCTTTTTAGTGCACTCCAGTTATAAGAACAGATTTAATAATGACAACTTTTTGAATGAGTATTTTCGTGGTAAACCAATATTGTCTGTGTCTGAAGATGATAAACGTAATATGTGGCTCTTAACATCCAAAGGAGAGTTATATATTTATAATCTAGAAAATAAGAAAATTGAAAATTTAAATGTTTCACAGTTACTATATAAAAGCATTCCACAGAATAACATTAAAGAGGTTTTGGTTAGCACATTGTTTATTGATAATGAAGGCAATCTGTGGTTAGGCTCAAAAGAAAATGGTAAGGTTTGGAAATGTATACTAACTGAAGATAAACTCAGACTAGTTTCTGATTATGATGTTTTTGGGCCGAATGTGTTTACACAAGATAATAATGGAACGATATGGCTTAGTACTACCTCAGAGTATGTTTATTCTTTAAAAAAAGGAGATTCTGATTTTGAACCACTCCAGATATATACGCCATTCTTTAATTTTGTTTCAGGATTCATAACACTTAGAAATGGCAAGATTATGGCTTCTCCTTTTTACCACAGACCTAAAATGATTGACCCTGATAGAAGAACTGTAGAGGAAATTATTTTTGATGAAGCACAATGGGAAAATTCTATTCCTCGCTCGGTACTTATAACCAATGTTCTTTTTGAAGATAGCAGAGGTGAGGTTTGGATAGGAACTAAAACGAATGGTCTGCTAAGATTTTTACCGGAAGATGGATATCTTGAACCTATTAGTGGTGCACCATGTATGGATATAGTATCAATAGAAGAAGATTTACATGGTAATTTATGGGTTGGAACTGAATATGGGTTAGGGAAATATGACCGTGATTTAAAGCTATTTACAAATTACTACGCTTCTTCCGGTATTGGAGGGAATCAGTTTATAGAACGTGCATCTTACCTTCTATCAAATGGTACACTTGTGTTTGGGGGAACGCATGGACTTACTTTTTTCAATCCAATCGATGTCCCGGAGAAACAAACTCTACCTTTATTATTTGAAAATTTAAAAGTTCACAATCAGATAATAAGACCTCAAGATAAAGGAAGTAGTATAGATAAACATCTTTCATATAAACCTGATATTAGATTAAGATATTTTGAGAATGGATTCAGTATTTCATTTGCTGCATTGGATTATAGTGAATATGATCGTGTAAAATACTATTATATGCTTGAAGGTTTTGATAATTATTGGGTTGATGCAAATAATAACCGTGAAGCATATTATGCCAATCTGCCCTCAGGTAAATATAAATTCTCAGTTAGAATTACTGATAATGATCAAAGTATAGTTGAAACACAAGAATCCATTAATATTATTGTAGAGCCTAAACCATGGTTAACATGGTGGGCGAAATGTATATATCTTATTTTGATTAGTGGACTAGTTTATTTAATACTTAGAGGATTGTGGCATATCCGTAAAGAAAGAGAATTGGCATATTTGGCTGAGATGCAAAAACAGCAAGAGCAGAAAACAAACGAAATGAATATGCGTTTCTTTACTAATATTTCACATGAATTCAGAACTCCTTTAACGATGATTTCTGGTCCAATCTCTCAATTAGCAGAAAGCAAGGATGTTCCACATAATGAGAAAGAGCTTATTGAAATAATTAAAAGAAGTGTTGTACGTATGCTGCAATTAATAAACCAACTTATGGATTTCAATAAGCTTGAAAATGACACTTTAAAGCTGAGAGTAAAAAAAGAAGATGTTACAGAGTTATTAAAGAGAATTATAGATATTTTTTGTATTAATGCGAAAAACAAAGGAATTGAGTTTAAAATACAAGGACTTGAGGATCGATTTGAAATGTGGATTGATGAAGATAAACTTGATAAAATTGTAAGTAATTTGCTTTCTAATGCTATTAAATTTACACCTCAAGGTGGAATAATATCAGTAGAAATTGATATTATAAGTGAACATGATGCATCCAGAATTTTTAATCTAGAACCAGATAAAAGATCATCTAAATATTTTAAACTTACTATTACAGATAGTGGAAAAGGAATCCCTGAAGGTGAAGAGGAAAAGATATTTAATCGTTTCTATAAAGCAGGAGATGCTGATGTGGATAATTATTATGGTACAGGAATAGGATTGTATCATGCACTTAGTTTGGCTAAATTACATCATGGATATCTAAAAGCCAACAATAAGAAAGGTAATTCAGGTGCCGTTTTTACTTTATTACTACCTATTAATGATGATTTATACAGTTCAAGTGAGCGTATTGTTTCAGAAGATTTGGAAACTGAAAACTATCAGCTAAATGCAAAAAATGAATTTAATTATGATGAACCAGATTATTCTAAAAATCTAAAATCTATTGTAGTAGTTGAGGATGATTCTGAATTGGCTAACTTTATTCGAGTTGTACTTTCCCCTTTTTATAATGTGATTTGTTTTTACGATGCAGTTAATGCACTTGAGTACATGTTAGAAGATACTCCTGACTTGGTTATTTCAGATATAGTTATGCCGGAAAAAGATGGTTATAGTTTGTGTAAAGATATAAAAGATAATCTACAGCTTAGCCACATTCCAGTAATACTTTTGACAGCTAAATCTACATTACAAGACAAGGTAAAAGGGTTAGATACAGGAGCTGATGCTTATATAACTAAACCATTCGAACCACCATATCTGTTAGCGCTAATTAAATCTCAATTATCAAATCGAGAGAAAGTACAGATGATTCTTTCTGCAACTACAAAAGCTGAAGAAATAGATAATGACATCCTTTCTCCTCAGGATAATATCTTTATGAAAGAGCTTTATGACCTGATGGAATCAGAGATTTCCAATTCTGAACTTGATATAATAAAACTTACAGACATGATGAAAATATCAAGATCTAAATTTTATTATAAAGTAAAGGGACTTACCGGTGAAACACCGGCAGTTTTCTTCAGATCATATAAACTGAATAGGGCTGCGGAACTTTTAAAAGAGGGAAAGTATAATATCTCTGAGGTTGCAGATTTAACCGGATTTACATCCCTCTCTCATTTTTCTACCAGTTTTAAGAAGCAGTTTGGAATATCGCCAAGTGATTATAAATAGTAATTTTAAAGACCTTTAATATTTGTATCCAGCCATTCTAGTCGTTTCTCAACGAAGTATATCAGATATTCCACTTCTTTGTCATAAGAACCTCTAATAATACTTGTATTCCATTCAGGTTTCGTTATACTCCAGCCAGCTCCATATGGTTTGGGGCTGAAATTTCTATCTTGTGATTCATCTAGTAATTTTGCATGCTCTCTAATAAAATCTGGAATCTTGTTTAATTCAGGTTTCAACTCGTTCCATCGATTTTTAAGTTCACTAACAAACTGAGGATCTTCGAATAAGCGATCAAACCATGGTGATTGTGTCTTAATATACCATCCATCCCATTCTCTGGAAAGAGCTCCTTGTTCCCAAGTAATATGATCCGCATTACCAAAGGCAAGATCAAAGTCCCATACTAGAGGGAATTCTATTTTTCCTTTATTTCGTAATGCCATATAACAGCTACCACGCAAATTACCATCTACATTTTTAGATAACTCCTGGACTATATAGTAGTTAATAAATGATGGCACATCGATATATTTCCTGTAACCTTCAACAGGGTCAGTAAAATTTTCTGAGTATAAAACCTTCTCTGCAGTATTAAAAAAGTCCCTAACGTAATCAAATTGATTGGTTGTGGGTTCTTCAGGATCTTTAAACATGATAGGTAGTTTATTCCTATCTGTTTTGAATTTATATGGTTCATCGAAATGGAAGTCAAGCTCCAAGAAATAATCACCTGTTAATGCATCTCCAGAACTATCCTCAGGTGAAACTATATCCATATCTAATCTTTCGTCTGATATTCTCACATGTTCTGTAAGTGTATATACTCCACGATATGTGCCATTCATATAATAATCAACGCTTAGAGACTTCGGTGTCCAAGATAATTCTGCTATTTTAGAAATCTCGAAAGCTGTTATATTTCGTAATAGTGTTTTATCATAGTAATTTGCAAGTAGAGCCCAGTTTTTGTCATTACTCATACCTAGGAGAGAACTTTTTTCTTCCAGTTTTATTCTAAATGGTTTCTTAGGAACACCGTACCATGTTGAATTGCCTCTTCCCTTCATTTCTCCTTTAGCAATGAAATCTGTATTAGTGGTATAGTAGTTGTCAGAATCTAAAACACGTAATGTTATGTTTTTATAATTCTCTTTTTCGTCATCACTATATTCTTGATTACCCTCTACATTTACATAAACCTTTGGCAATCGTGGTGGTTTATTTGTTGCAGTAACAGTGTATTCAGTAATTTCACCATTACTACCAATTACCTTGTAGATAAGTTTTTGGCTAAAATCGTTTGAAGTTATATCGCTTATTTGCTCTATATTATTTACCTCAACCTTAATTCCAACGTAATTAAATGATACTACCAGATTATTGAGTGAGACTCTGTAAGGTACAGATAACTTAATTGTATTATCTGATATTTCTCCTACGACAACTTCATCTAAACTGCTATTGAATTCTGGTTGTAAAGTAAAAGAGTTTATAGTGGCTTCTTGTGTATTTTCCCCTGAATCATTGCAGGATGTTATTACTGATAATAGTAATATAAGTAGATAGAGAAGATTCTTTGTTTTAATTAAACTCATAAGGTTATTCTTTTAAGATCAAAATAAATTCCCACAAAAATAATCCATTTTTTTTCACTTAACAATTTAAATGATTTATATTAACAAACTCATGGATATTTGTGAGTGCAATAGTGTAATTTTGATTACAGCGATTTGAACAGTATCTTTGTACCGTTTAAACAAAATAATTATGACACAAACTCCTAAATGTATTAAATGTCAAAGTTCAGTAACTTATTTCGATGGTTCACTATTTCACTGTACTGAATGCTTTCATGAATGGACACAGGAAGATATGGAAGCAGCCGAAAAGTTTGATAAGGTAGTTGATAGTAATGGTAACGAACTATTTGATGGTGATGATGTTACAGTAATTAAAGACCTTAAGGTAAAGGGCTCGTCAATGGTAGTAAAAAGAGGTACCCGTGCACGTGGTATTAGATTATCATCTGATGATCCAACTCACGTTCAGGCAAAAGTTGATGGTCAAACAATATTTTTAAAGACCGAGTTTTTAAAGAAATAGTTTTTTTAAAAGACCTATTCCACATCGATTTTATATTGATAGTTCTGAATATGACTAGTCCTAAATAACCGTTACAGTTTTTTACAACACTAGTTATTTTTTATCCACAAATTTGAAGGTTAACCTTCAAACTTGTGGATTTCTTTTTTACAGGTGCATATTTTAATATGGTTCTGTCCATCCATTTCCTCCTTTATTTCAACATAGAAACATTCATAGTATCAGTTTAAAGGCTTTACAACTTTAATAATCAAGATTAATAGTTTATAAGTTTATTCTATTGGATATATGAACATGTATTCATATATATTTGTATTTTTGCATTGAATTTATTGATAGTTATACTATAAATTTCTGTGAATCTAACAAACAACACTAAAAGTATTTAAATGGAAAAAATTATTATTGTAGGAGGTGTGGCAGCAGGAGCTACTGCTGCAGCAAAGGTGCGTCGTCTTTCATCTACTGCAGCAATTACTATGTTTGAAGCAGGCAATGATATTTCATTTGCCAATTGTGGACTTCCATATTATATAGGTGGAGATATAAAAAGTCGATCAAAATTGATTCTGCAGAGTCCCGAAAGTTTCAAAGAGCAATATAAAGTGGATGTACATGTGAATACTCGTGTAACCAATATTGACAGGTATAATAAAAATGTTACCACGTTGAACATTAGAACAGGCGAAATCAATTACTTTAAATATGATAAATTGCTATTGGCACAAGGAGGACGACCAGTTATACCAAATATTGAAGGGGCTAATCTAGATCATGTTTTTACTTTGTGGACGCTCAATGACATGGATAATATTCATCGACACATTGAAGAAAGAGCACCCAAAAATGCAGTTGTTGTTGGTGGTGGATTCATTGGTCTTGAGATGGTTGAAGCGTTAGTAAAACGAGGTTTAAATGTACACTTGGTTGAAATGATGCCACACGTTATGTCGGTGATGGATGCGGAGACTGCAGGATTTATTGAGCATGAAATGCTTTCATACGGAGTGAATATACATACAGGAAAGGGTGTTACAGCTATATCATCAAAATCGGTAAAACTAAATGATGGTACTATTATTAATGCCGATATGGTGCTGATGTCGATTGGTGTACGTCCAACCCTGCAACTTGCAAAAGAAGCGGGACTCGATATTGGTGAATCGGGAGGACTGCTGGTGAACGAATATTTGCAAACTTCAGATGAGCATATTTATGCAGCAGGTGATATGATAGAAGTAGAGAACAGAGTTTCAGGCAGGATGGTTAGGATTCCACTTGCGGGACCTGCAAATCGTCAGGGAAGAATTGCTGCTGAGAATATGTTGGGGGGAAAGCATGATTACATAGGCGCAATGGGAACGTCGATACTGCGTGTTTTTGAGGCAGTTGCAGGTATTACGGGACTTTCTCTTAAACAAGCTCGCGCACTTGGTCTTCCTGCAGATTCAGTGGTGATACATAAAGAACATCACACTTCATATTATCCAGGGGCAGAGAATGTCTCGGTTATGTTAATTTATAACAGTGAAACAGGAGAAGTGCTGGGCGGTCAAACTGCTGGTTATAAGGGCGCCGATCGTCGTCTGGATGTAATTGCAACGGCTATCGCTGGTAATCTTACAATTCATGATTTGGCAGATATCGATTATGCGTATTCTCCTCCATTGGGTACAGCAAACGATGCTATAAATATGGCTGCATTCGTGGCTGAAAATAATAAGAGCAGATATAGTTCGTCGATTACCGTTGGTGAACTCGATCAGTGGATAGTTGATCATAATCCTATTGTGATTGATGTTCGTGATGTATTCGAGTTTAAAAAAGGGAATATTAGTGGTGCATATAATGTGCCTTTAGAAATGTTGTACAACGATCTTAAGGCTATTCCTAAAGAATCATGTGTTTTGGTATATGATGAAACTGGTAAAAAGGGACACCAAGCTTTACGAATACTCAAGAGTATGGGCGTAGAGGATGTTTACAATATTTCAGGTGGATTTATATCATTGCAGAGACAGGCGTATGCGGTTGGCTTCCAAAATATACATGTTAATCTGCCTGAGCTCGAAAATAAAAAGATCAATGAAGGTAAAGGTGAAAAAGTTGCCGATAATATAAAAGAGACATCAATATCGGCTAATTTAAATACACCACTTGTGATTGATGTTCGCACTCCAGTTGAGTTTATGGGTGGGGCTTACCCAAATGCTATTAATATTTCGTTAGATGAATTAGAAAGAAGGGTAAATGAACTAGGTGATAAAGATCGTGAGATTACCCTATATTGTGCATCAGGTGCCCGATCTGCATATGCACAACAAATGCTAATACAAATGGGCTTTACTAATGTAGAAAATGGTGGAGGATTAATGAATATGATGAGAAGAAAGTAAAATGAAATAAAAAAGCCCTTAAAAAATATTATTTTTAAGGGCTTGAATATTGATGTGGAGAATATCGGAGTCGAACCGATGACCTTTTGACTGCCAGTCAAACGCTCTAGCCAGCTGAGCTAATCCCCCAATTTATAACTTATTGATTCAATAATTAACTTCATCATCTCAACAAGGCGGTGCAAAGATAGAGAATTTATGTATATTTGCAATTCAATTGTTGCATAAATTAAATAAAAAAACTCCTTTAGATGATTGTTTTCAACACAACTTTCCATATAGATGAAACTCTTCAAGATGAATTTATAGAATATATTCTTCAGGAGTTTATACCAATGTCAACAAAAAGCGGAATTTTAACTTCAGCAAGATTTGCCAGAATATATGGAAGTAATAAGGATGAAGGTTTATCATTCGCTATGGAATTTCAGGTTGAAACTATTGAACTGCTTGAAAAATGGAACAAAGAGGAGAGTAATTATGTATATAATCTGTTAATGGATAAGTTTAAAGAAAAGCTTGTGGGCTTTTCTACTGTATTACAGACTATTGACTATTAAACTTCATTATTTACCATGCAAAAAGACTCTATTCAAAAAGAGCGTATAATTATGGGAATTGACCCCGGTACACAGGTTATGGGTTACGGAATCCTTCGAGTTTTGGATAACAAACCCTCTATGGAAGCCATGGGTGTTATGAATCTTGGTAAATATGGTGATCATTATTTGAAGCTTGCAAAAATATATTCAAGAATAATAGGACTTATTGATGAATATCTTCCTGATGAACTAGCCATCGAAGCTCCTTTTTTTGGAAAAAATGTTCAAAGTATGCTAAAGCTTGGAAGAGCCCAAGGGGTTGCAATGGCGGCCGCAATATCAAGAGATATTCCTATTTTTGAATACGCACCTCTGAAAATAAAGATGTCCATTACAGGTAATGGTAGAGCTGCTAAAGAGCAGGTAGCATATATGCTACAAAAGATTCTACATATTCCGGATGATAAGATGCTTTTGCAACTTGATGCCTCCGATGGTTTGGCTGCTGCATTATGCCATTTTTATCAGTCAGGAGTATCAACAGTTGATAAGAAATATAAAGACTGGAAAGACTTTGCAAATAAGAATCCTGATAAAGTTAACCGTTAGTTAAAAAATGATGTTTTTTTTACTACATTTGACTTGATTTACCTCTATTTTTTTATCTTTGCCTTATGAACCGACTTGTTACACACATCGAATTCTTGCTGCACGAACACAATTGTGTAATTATTCCAGAACTTGGAGGGTTTGTTGTAAACACCAGTAACTCTCACAGAGATGGAATTTCTATCTATTTACCACCATCTTGTGAATTGGTCTTCAACAGGGATCTTACTTATAATGACGGACTTCTAGCAGAATCATATATGAAGACTTACAGCATTTCATTTGATGCTGCTATGCTTTGGATTGAAGAGGAAGTCTCTGAAATGAAGAAGCAATTAAGGGATCAACGTTCTGTAGAGTTAGGAAGATTAGGTTCTTTTATCTTATTTGATGATAACAGGTTTTCATATAAACCTGGAAGTTTTATCCGTCCCGCTTTATTTGGTCTGAGTATGGCCAGATTGAAACCATTGATTCAATTGCAGAAACCTGTAAGTCTTACTGAGGCTAACAGAGGGGTTGATTCAGATAGTAGTTACAATAAAAAACGTAGTTTAAGAACTGCAAGTGTTGCAGCAGCTGTTGTGGCTGCTGTAGTATTAATAATGTTCTTTATGCCAATGAGTGACAGGACTATTGAACGTCAATCTGCCAAAATATCTTATGAAACAGAATGGCTTACACCTAAAAACAATAGATCTAACGAAATAATCATTGAGAATAAAGCTACTAAAGAAGTTGTATTTCCTGCATCAGAAATTGTAGAGATAACTGATGATTCTCCAAGGTATTATATCATAATGGGTGTATTCAAAGGTGATAAGTCTGCCACACGACTTGCTGAATCACTAAAAGCAGATGGTTTTACAGGAACAAACTGGTTAGAGAGGCCTGAACGTATTGATGTTTATTCAGCGTCATTTGATAATGAAACGGATGCTGAAGAGTTTTTAAAGAAAGTACATAAACATTATCCAAAGTATTCGGATGCATGGATTCTAAAACGATAATTTTTTTATTATGTCTATCAAAAGGAGTATTGTATTAGGTTTTATTTTCTATTGGGTTTATGAAATGTACCATCATAGGAAGAGATTGGTACCACCTACTGACAGATTTAAATTCCCTGATTTTTAGAAAAAAATAATTATCCCCGAATAATAAACCTTCGGGGTTTTTTTATGCTTTTATGTACTTATTTTTATCTTTGTATTTAATATAATTTGTATTTCAGTATTTTATTATATTAGATTCATATATATGAATTATATTCTTTTATTTTGTTTTAGGTAAGAAGTATAAAATGGTAATTTAAATATAATGAATAAAATAAATCAGGTAGATAGGTTATTGAGTCTGAGTTATCCAAAACCAGATCCTTATGGATCTTTATCAATGCCGGTTTACCACGCTCTGGCTTATGAATTTTCTACTGCAGAAGAGATGGAGAATGCATTCTGTGGCAGAACTGACGAGCATACATATTCGAGAGTGTCAAACCCAACTGTACAATATTATGAAGAACGTGTAAAAATGCTAACAGATGCTTATAACGTTACAGCGCTTAATTCAGGAATGGCAGCAATCAGTAATGCGTTCTTCACATTAGCTTGGAGTGGTAGTAATATAGTCACATCAAAATATTTATTTGGTAACACATACTCTTTTTTCATTAATACGTTAAAAGCTTTTGGTGTTGAAACACGCTTTTGTGATTTGACTAATCCAGCAGATGTTGCTGCTAATCTTGATGAGAACAGTTGTGCACTATTTGTTGAGATTATTTCTAATCCACAAATGGAGGTTGCTGATCTTAAGAAATTGAGCAGTGTAGCACATGAAAATAATGTTCCTCTTATAGCTGACACAACAATAATACCTTTTACTAATTTCAAAGCAAAAGATTTCGGTATTGATATTGATGTAATATCAAGTACTAAGTATATATCAGGCGGAGGAACTAGTCTTGGTGGTTTAATTATTGATTACGGTAAGTTTAACTGGAAGAATTCAGCCAAATTAAACTACTTATCAGAAATTCATGAATCAGCTTTTAATTTTAAGCTACGTAAGGAGATTCATCGTAATATAGGTGCTTATATGACACCAGAAGTGGCCTATATTCAGTCCCTCGGACTTGAAACATTAAGTGTAAGGTTTGATAGACACTCAACAACCTGTTTGGAGCTTGCTAAAAAACTCCAAGCGTTACCCGCAATCAAATCTGTTAATTATACCGGATTGGGAGATAATGTATATTATGAAGTGAGTAAACGTCAATTTGGTGAATACCCGGGTGCAATGCTCACGTTCGACCTTGAGTCTAAGGAAAAATGCTTTAAATTCATGAACAAACTTCAAATTATACATAGAGCAACTAATCTGTTTGATAACAAAACTCTAATAATTCATCCGGCAAGTACAATTTATGGAACCTTCACTTCTGAACAGCGTTCAGATATGGGTATAAAAGAAACCACACTCCGTCTGTCAGTAGGACTTGAGAGTGTGGATTCAATATTTTCAGATATAAAACAGGCTCTAGAATATATTTAGATATATGCTTTAAGATATTATCTACTCAATTTAAATTTAATATATTTAGATTAAATAAAAATCACTTTAACGATACTGATCATTCTTCCAAAAGAGAGTCAATCAGTTGATTGAATTCCTCTTTAAATTCCTCATAGAATAATCCTGTAGCCGGTCCGTTAAAACCTGTATGCACTTTACGTACTTTCCCCTGTTTATCTATATATATAGTTGTAGGGTAACTTGAAAAATTATCCAGTTCCGGCAATGCACCTGCAACATTTTCCCTGCCTACAGCACCTCCAAAAAGCAAAGTATAACCAGTATTGTATCGTTCTTTTAACTGAGTAAGAGCTCTTTTCCCATAATCGAAATCATCTTTTCTTTCAAAAGCTATACCAATAACTTCAACACCACGATCTCTGTTTTCCTCATACCATGGTGCAAGATATGCCATTTCATCGAGACAGTTGGGACACCAACTTCCCAGAATAGAAACAATAACCACTTTACCCTGATACTTTTCATCTTTGAGAGATACAATATTTCCATTAAGATCGGGCAATTCAAAACTTAAAGTGTCAAATCCTTTCTTTAGTCCTGCTAATGAATAAGGGTCAGCCAATTCAGCAGCATCATTTTTATTACCGATAATGCGTGTAGTTCCTCTTGCTGTATAGAAAATTCCCTCAAAACTATTTTCATCAATAAAATTAAAATCAAAATAATAAGGGGTTAAACCACTAAATGCAGAAAGTTGAACACCTTTTTCAGTATATGCTCCTTCCAAATATCTTAAATCTCCCGAAAGTGTAAGAATTGAACCAGTAATAATATTGTTATCTGTTTTAAAAATCCCAACATTATGTGTTGTATCCCTATTTTCACCTATAAAAAGCACATCCCATTTACCATCAATTCTCAATGATGTAGGATTATCAACAGGTTCAAATCTGTTCAGAACTCCAAAAGTAGCCCTAAAAGGTATACCCGGATCATTCTCTATATAATGCTTCAAGAATTTTCCTTCTATCTTATTGTCTGAAATTATACCTCTTAACTCTGCATCATATGCAATTATAGGGATAATCAGAGTGTCATTGATTAATGAAAATCCATTTAAGACAAACCTCTCTTCTCCGTTCAGCAGAATAACTGTTGCAGAGTCAGACGATACCTTGTTAACTTCAAAAAGAAATGGAACCTTTTTACCTTCAGCAACTTCTATTTCACCTAGCCAGATTCCGCTTTGCAGATCTGCTTTTTTGTCTTTTTGATTGCAGGAAAACATAACAATAAGCACTGCAAGTAATAATATCGTTTTGTATTTCATATTTTATTTAAATTGAGGATATTAATAAAAAATAGTTGTAATATACTGCTTCAACCAATATAATTATAAGGTCGTAAAATTACATGTTTTTATTTAAACACCCATAGTTTAGTTTCAATTACATCATTACCCTGTTTTGCAATTGCATCCTGATAACTAGTTAGATTAACAGATTGTTCTTTTACAGGATAATATAAACGAGATGGGACTCCTCCGTCACCAAATAATGGATTAAAAGTATATGTTACCTGACCTCCGTTTACCTGACCTGAATATATAATATCTCCTCTTTTAATAAGAAAATCAGGAAATCCGGTTCTGCGATACTCACTCCAACCTTCCAGAAACTGAGTAAATAGTGCAATATATTTCTGATTAAGAACATTTCTCTGATTGGCTACAGGTAGTGATGCTATATAATTTTCAACTTCAGAATCTGTTACTCCCCATTTCTCCAGAGATGCTCTTACACCATTAATATAGTCAGTTTGACTCCATCCATTATGTTCAGATTGAAGAAATGCAACCTCGGAATACTCCATAAGTACTTCTCCAAAATCAGGAGCACTGTAAATAGCACCTGGCAGACTAACTTCAGTTGCAGGAAAACTACCAGCTTCAGATTCAGTTAGTCCATACGGTAATCCTACATATTCACCCTTACTGTTTAGTGCTGCAAATTTGCTTAAACGAGGGTCTGCAAAAGGTATTTGTGGATTTTCTCCTTTAAGTAAATCGATAAAGGGTTTTGAAATAGCAAAGTCTCTTCTGTTAGCAGTTACTGTAGCACGATAATATGGGGCTTCATTAGGGGAAGCTGTTGAGTATTTAAAAATTGCATTATCTGCATTACTTGTGAATACACCTTTTGTCAGTGCATCTGTAAAATGAGAACTGTATAGTTCCGGATTCTTAACTTTTAATCTGGTAGCAAATCGTAATCTAAGTGAATTTGCAAATTTTGCCCACTTAAGATTATTACCTCCATAAATTATATCAGATGCCCCAAATGTTGTTTCGGCCTGATACTTAATTAAAGTATCACCTGCCTGTTTTAACTCATTAAGAATATCTGCATATATCTTCTCCTGAGAGGCATATGCCGGTGTTAAGTTGTTTGTTTCCTGTTGCAGAGCCTCAAATTCAGGATCATTGTTTCCATAAGAATGGTAAGGAACATTCCCAAAAATATCAGTAAGCGCATAAAAAGCATATGACTTTAATATTTTGCTTATAGCAATCTGGGTTGAGTTTCTTCCTGCGCCATCTGCTGTTACCAAATCTTTAGTTTCAGGGTTACTGTTAAGTATGATAATTTCCTGAAGGTTGTTCACTGCTTTGTAAAGACCATTCCAGATAGTCTCCGAATAACTGAAGGGGATGTCATAGCGTGACTGACTGGTATATGTTACCTGACTTATCTGTTGTGTAAACAATGCAGAGCTTCGAAGAGATGCTGGTTCACTCTTAACATTATCAACAAGCTGTTTTTGAGCAGTTACAATTAGTGATGTAGTCTGCACTGAGGATGGTCTGTTTGGATCTATATTAAGATTCTCATCTATACATGATGTAAAAAGGAATAATAATGGTAGTGATAATACTGTTAGATGAGATACTAGTGATATATTAAATAATTTCATAACTTATTCTGAATTAAATTGTTCATTAATCTTTTTTAAAACCTGAAACTTAAATTGATGCCATAAGTTAATGGTGTGGGCATATTACCACCTTCAATTCCCTGAACATTTCCACTGCTGTTGGTCAACTCTGGATCAATTGTTTTACTCTTTCTGTATAGATAAAATAGGTTACGCGCATATAGAGAGGTGCCAATACTTTTCACAGGACTATTTTCCGATAATTTAATATCATACCCAAGTGATAATTCTCTTAGTTTAATAAAGGTAGCATCAAAAATACTATATGCTGTAGGTCCGTTACTATAGTTCCTTGCCCATGCCTGAGCTGTTACATTTTTAGTATTAGGAGCAATATTTGTTACACTATAGGTGCCATCAGCGTTAAAGGTTACATCTGCTGTTACGCCATCAGAAACAACTCCTGTTTCACGAATGCCATTAGCTGCTGTTTCAGGAAGAATACCTGAATACATAGCCACAGAGTACGTTTGGGAAAAGAATTTTCCACCTACACGTGAGTCAACAAGAAAATTAAATCTAAGATTCTTATATCTTAATCCATTTTGAAAGCTCCAAAGAAAGTCAGGAAGTACACTGCCTAAGGGGACAATCTGCTGAGTCCTCATGTGAAGACCATTTTCACCCACAACTTTTTGTCCATCAGGAGCATAAACAAAATCGTAACCCTCTATCTGACCATAACTTTTACCTTCCTGTGCAGTGAGTGTTACAAGAGTTGTACTAAGATTTAATTTATTTACGGCATCAGAAAGCTCAATTATTTTATTTATGTTTCTTGAGAAATTAAACGTTGTATTCCAGTCCCAGTTTCTACTTTTAACCGGATTTATACCTAAAATCACTTCAAAGCCTCTGTTATTTATTTCACCTGCATTGATTAGCATAGAAGAATACCCAAATGCTGCTGATGTAGGTAATGAAATTATCTGATTACGGCTTGAGTTATTATAATATGTAAAATCAAGATTTATAAGATCTTTGAAGAATTGTAATTGCAAACCGGTCTCCAGTGAAGATGTAATCTCTGGTTTAAGATTGATATTATTTAATTGATTAGGTAAAGTGTATGCACTTCTGCCATTAATTGAACTTACCGCTTCGTATACTTTGTAAAGCTGATACGGATCTGTATCATTACCTACCTGTGCCCATCCTAATCTAAGTTTGGCAAAAGAGAGCCAGTTGCTGTTACGTAGCCCTGGTAGTTCGCTAAGTATAACTGATGAAGTAACAGATGGGTAGAAGTATGAATTGTGTTCAACAGGCAGTGTTGAAGACCAGTCATTTCTAAATGTACCATCCAGGTAAACTGTACCTTTCCATCCATAAGATATACTTCCATAAACCGATGAAAGCTGTTTTTTATATATACCTGTTGTTGGGTTTATAATAGTTGATGTTGCATTATTTAGGCTGTAATAGTTAGGTATAATCAAACCCCCAGAAGTGGAAATATCACTTATTCTTCTGTTTCTCTGTAGATAATTAGCTCCTACATTTGCAACAAAAGAGTGATCACTCCAAGATTTGTTAGCTGTAGCAAGCAATTCATAGTTAAATTCCTCATATTTTTGACTATATTCCTGGTACATAGATTGCGAACGCGAGTTATAAGCTATTCTGTCCTGATAATCATAATCATATATATCTGCATTTAAACGACCTGTTACAGATAGCCATGGAGTGGGGGTGAGTACAATGCCAAAATTCCCATAAAGCCTATCTCTGTCCTCTTCAAGATAACTTTCATAAGCCGACCAGTATGGGTTATCAATATATTTGGTTTTCTCATCAGCTACAGTGTTCTGATAACCTGTACGGTTCCATGCTCTTGGAGTACCATCTGGTCTTTTATATTCACTAAGTTTCTTATAATCAACCTGAACATGACCCCATTGAAAAGCTTCCAGAATAATATTCCTGTTGGAAGCACCTGTCCATGGTCGTCCAGTAGTTGAAGTTTTGATATAATTTGCACTTGCAAAAAACGATAGTAGATCACCTGTAATATTTCCTGAAATACTCAAACTGTTTTTACCCAATGATGAGTTTGGAATAGTTCCTGTTACATTCTTATTAGTAAATGATACCCTAAATACAGAATTATCATTTGATTTAGATAAAGATATATTGTTGGTATTTGCTAATCCGGTTTTAAAGAAATAATGAACATCATTTTCAGGATATACCCATGGCTCAGGATTTAAATAATCCTCAGGATATTCTGGGTCGAGGTTATACCAATGTAGTACAGGTGTGCCATCTAATTTTGGTCCCCAGCTTTCATCTCCTGCATAATCTACAATATTATATGTTGTACCATTGATCTGTGCTGTGCTGAAAGTAGTATTATACCCACCTCCATAAAGTTTTTGACGCTCTGGTAGTCTGACCACATTCTCCAACTCCAGACCTGTATTAACTTCTATGTTAATCCCTCCATCTCCGGTCTTACCATTTTTAGTAGTAATAAGAATAACACCGTTAGCAGCTCTTGAGCCATATAGAGCTGCAGCTGAAGGTCCTTTGAGAACATTAACACTCTCAATATCATCAGGGTTAATATCCTGAATTGTGCTTCCCATATCTTTTCCTGCACTACCGTTTATTGTGGATGAACTATTCAGTTCACTGTTATCAAGCGGTACCCCATCAATAACATAAAGTGGTTGATTATTACCGGTTATTGAGTTTATACCTCTTAATGTTATTCTTGAAGAACCACCAAGGTTACTTCCACCCGAGATTACCTGTAGCCCGGCTATTTTTCCTGAAAGTGCACTCATAGGATTTGTTGGTCTGGTCTGAAATGCTTCAGAGGAGACATCCTGCACTGCATAACCTAATGCTTTTCTTTCTCGAGGAATATTTAATGAGGTAATTATCACTTCATTCAAAGTGGTAGTAGACTCAATTAGTCTGACGTTGATTGTAGCCGATTTATCTATATTTATAGATTGATTTTCGAATCCTATATAAGTAAATTCAAGTGTATGACCAATATTTGTGCTAATCCGATAATTACCATCAATGTCTGAAACGGTACCATTACCTGGATTAGTAATATCAATAATTGTAACCCCTGCCAGAGGTTCATTATACTGATCAATTACTTTTCCCGTTATAACTACATTTTGCAAATCTTGTGCATATGTACTAAATATAAGTAGTTGGATAAGAACTATAAAAGTTAATTTCATAAGTTTTAAATTATAATTATTAAAAGTTGATTTAATTATTCAAAAAAAAGCGGCTGATCTTTTGAATCAGCCGCCCCGTTTTATGATACCTTTTTTAATTTAGGTATACAGAGAGGGCTGATTATGAAGTTTTGTACAACAAACATTCATTGCTGACATATTCATAACCAACATTCTCTGCATGTTATTTAAGCCTGTAATCATTTCGAGGAATATTGAGTGTTTAAAAAGTATCAATCTTCAACCTTAGAAAGCTGTAATGGATATTCCTCAAAAGCATAAAGTACTGTGGATAAATAACGTTCACCTGTGTCAGGGAGTATCACAACAATATTTTTCCCTTGATTTTCTGGTTCAAGTGCTATTTGCAATGCTGCATATGCTGCTGCACCTGAAGATATTCCAACAAGTAAACCTTCAGTAGATGCTAACCTGCGACTCGTAAGAATTGCTTCATCATTGTTTACTTTATAAATGCGGTCTACTACTGATGAATTGTATGTTCCGGGAATAAAACCAGCACCTATTCCCTGTATTTTATGAGGACCGGGATTACCACCCGATAATACGGGTGAATCAGTGGGTTCAACGGCCACTACTTGTATTTTGGGATTATACTCTTTCAAGCGTTTTCCGGCTCCACTCACAGTTCCACCCGTACCAACACCGCTTACTAAGATATCCACTTTTCCATCAGTATCTCGCCAAATTTCTTCTCCTGTTGTAAGGTAATGAATTTCAGGATTTGCCTGATTTTCAAACTGCTGAAGAATAACTGCATTTGATGTCTGAGCCTGCAGTTCTTTTGATTTTGCTATAGCACCTTTCATACCTTCAGCTCCGGGTGTTAATACTAGTTCAGCTCCCAGTGCTTTGAGTAAATTTCTTCTTTCAATGCTCATCGTTTCAGGCATTGTTAGAATAAGTCTGTATTTCTTAATTGAAGATACAAATGCCAGGCCAATACCGGTATTGCCACTTGTTGGTTCAATTATTACAGAGCCTGGTTTTAATATACCCTTTTTCTCTGCATCTTCAACCATCGATAACGCGATACGGTCTTTTACACTGCTAAGGGGATTAAAACTCTCTAACTTGGCAATAATATTTGCCTTTGCTCCCTCTTTATCTCCATATTGACTTAGTCTGAGTAATGGTGTATTACCTACTAGTTCTGTTAAATTTGCTGCAATTTTTGACATATTGTTAATTTTTAATTTTTTATGAAGCAAAGATATTAGATGAAATATGAGATTGAAATAGCACATTCGTGGTATATTTACTGATATAGTGAGATAAATTATTAAATTTGTGATTGTAAAATAATAATTATTGTGAGTCGGAATTATATTGTTGCAGATAATCAGGATGTTACGCGAATAGGGCTAATATCAATACTCAGAGAGTATAATAAAGAAGCAAAGATTATTGAGGTGGAAAACTACAGTAAAATGCTTTTCATGCTTCGCCAATACCCTAATTCTGTTGTAATTGTTGATTATTCTTTATTTGATTTTTTATCAATAACTCACTTACTTAACATTAAGAGTGGAGCTAAAGCTTCATCATGGCTAATCTTTTCTGACGAACCTGATGTCCATTTTCTGAGACAACTGTTACAATCAGATCCCTCCATCAGCGTTGTTTTAAAACATAATTCCAAATCCTATATATTGGATGCATTAATGTGTGTCACAGAATATGAGGTATACTGGTGTGATTTTGCTGAATCTGTTATGAAAGCAGGTGTCCCCCAGCAAAATATTCCTGATAAACTTACGGTATCTGAATCTAATATTCTAAGAGAGATTGCTTTAGGTAAAACAACAAAAGAAATTGCAGTAGAAAAAAATTTAAGTTTCCATACAGTAAATACTCACCGACGCAATATCTACAGAAAACTCGGGGTTAACAGCGTAAACGAAGTAACCCGGTATGCATTGCAAGCCGGGTTAATAGATCAGATGGAATATTATATATAGTTCAGTCGTTGTTTATATATCTTACAAAAGCTATGTTTTTACCATCGGGCGACCAGCTATGAACATTTAATGTTCCTTGACCACCATAAAAAACAGGTGTAAGATCACGTATCTGTGAAGTTTCTACATCCAGCAATCTCAATTTAACATCTTTTCCAAATGGATGTCCTCCCTGCTGATCTTCTATATAGGCAATATATGCTATACTTCTGTTGTCAGGTCCCGGGTGTGGAAACCAATTATCATATTCATCATTGGTCAGTTGTGTCTGTTCACTTCCATCAGGCCGCATTCTGTAAATGTGCATTCTTCCGGTTCTGTTGCTATTAAAGTATATCCATTCTCCGTCATAGCTATACTCCGGACCATCATCCAAACCTTTTGCATCAGTAAGGCGTATCTCTTCATCAGTTATCATGTGAGATTTGTAAACATCCCATTCTCCATTTCTCATTGCGCAATAAACGACCCATTGATTGTCGGGACTTACACCATGCCAATAACTTGGTGCATTACCTGTGATCAACCTTGGTACACCTCCTGATAGCGGAAGAATAAAAATTCTAGAGTTTCCACCCTGTGCAGTTACAGTAGGGTCGTTATGACTCACAATAAGCCATTTGCCGTCAAATGATAAACCATGATCATTATTGCATCTGTTGGCAAAACCAGTGTCTATTATTCCTAGTTTCTCTCCTTTTACAGATACTTTTTCAAGCAATCCATTGCTATTTATAATAAGATATTTACCATCTCGCGACCAGTTAGGTGCTTCGAAATGTCTCTTCTCACGAAGGATTACTTTCTCCTTACCTGTTTTTACGTTCAGTAATACAAGTTCACTTTCAAGGTTTTGCGGTACCTGAGCAAATGTAGTTAGTGTGGTACATAATGCAATTAACAACAGTTTGATGTTTTTCATTTTCTGCAGTTTTTAAAATTATTCTATATATATCTCGAGTAATTTAGAAGATTCACTTGGTATAATTAGAAGATTATCTGTAGTAGCTGGTATGAGAACCGACTCGCCTTGATCAATAAAAACAGAGTTACCATTATTATCTTTCAATGTACAATGCCCCGACAGACACATATATATAATAAAGGAGTCTATTTCTTTAAAATTACGGCTAATTTGGATATCAATGTCTAGCAGATTGGTGGTAAAATAAGGGCATGAAACAAGTTTCACTGGCTGATTAACTTCTTTAGTATATTCAGTTTTATATGTATCATATATCTTAAAGTCAATGACATCTTTTGCCAGTTCAGTATGGAGTTCTCTGGTGTTACCGTTAGCATCACGACGATCATAATCATAAATACGATATGTAATATCTGATGTTTGCTGAATTTCTGCTATAAAACATCCGGCTCCTATAGCATGAACTCGACCTGCAGGTAGAAAAAACACATCTCCTTCTTCTACATTGTACTTTTTTAGTGTTCCTGTAAAACTTCCATCTTCTACACTATCTACATACTCATCTGGTGATATGCTTTTTTCAAAGCCTGAATAAAGAAATGCTCCCGGTGCAGCTTTTACAACATACCACATTTCGGTTTTTCCGAAAGAATTATGTCTTTCTCCTGCTATTTTATCATCAGGGTGAACCTGTATTGACAAATCGTCATTTGCATCTATAAACTTAATGAGAAGAGGGAAGGTGTCTCCAAATTTGTCATAAACTCTTTTTCCAACAAGCTGCTCTTTTTTATTAGAAAGTAGTTCATTTAATGATACACCAGCGAGTTCTCCGTTGGATATAATAGAAACATTGTTTTTTACATCTGAGATTTCCCAACTTTCACCTATACCGTCAAGTGATGGCTTGATGTTTTTGAATTCAGTAATAGCTGAACCTCCCCATATAATTGATTTAAGAATCGGCTCAAATTTCAGTGGGTATAAAAAATCATTTTGACTTATTGTATTATTATTGTTCTTTGTCATTTCAGTAGTTTTTTCTTATTATTTATTCTTAATAAAATTATCTTCTTACTTCTTTATTTTTAAAACCAGCGCCGTCCGAGCAGGCAGATAAAGCTTTATCCATCCTTTATTGTCTTTTGAGTGCAAAGGATCGAAATGTGTGAAGTGATTAATAGATGTGTCATTTAAACCAAAGCCTCCAAACTCTTTATCATCTGTATCTAATATAACTTTATATTCACCCTGAGGAACTAGTATTCCGTAATCACTGAATGATTTTTTTGGATTAAAATTATATACAAACAATAGCTCGTCTCTCATATAGGCAAGTACATTATCATCATCTTTGTCCCAAACCTTAATCAAAGGTTTATCCTGGAAATTGGGAACAGATTTAATTAAGTTAATCATTGATCTGTCGAAATCTCCAAGATAATGATACTTTAAATTTCCATCATCAGCCAATCTCCACTGTCTTCTTGCGTATTTATATGACCAGTTGTTGCCCTCCCTGGGAAAATCTACCCATTCAGGATGTCCATACTCATTTCCCATAAAATTTAAATAGCCTCCATTTATCGTTGTTGCTGTAACCAGTCTGATCATTTTATGAAGTGCTATTCCACGATCTACCCTGTGGGTACTATTTGTAAGTTTCGACATATACCAATACATGTCAGAGTCAATAAGCCTGAATATTATTGTTTTATCGCCTACCAATGCCTGGTCGTGACTCTCACAATATGATATTGTTTTCTCATCGGATCGTCTATTTGTTGTTTCCCACCAGATTGCTGATGGATGCCAATCCTCGTCTTTTTTCTCTTTTATGGTTTTTATCCAGAAGTCAGGTATATTCATTGCCATTCGATAATCAAAACCATAACCGCCTTCTGAAATTTTCATAGCTAAACCCGGCATTCCACTTACCTCTTCTGCAATAGTAATTGCATCAGGTTTTACTTCATGTATTAGCTGATTGGCTAGTGTCAGATAGCATATAGCGTCCCCATCCTGACCTGCATTATAATAATCACTATAATTCGAAAATGATTCACCTAAACCGTGACTGAGATATATCATTGATGTGACGCCATCAAATCTGAATCCATCAAATTTAAACTCTTCTAACCAGTACTTACAGTTTGACAGTAAAAAATGGAGGACTTCATCTTTACCATAATCAAAGCAAAGTGAATCCCACGCCTGATGATATCTTCGTGATGGGTCACTATGAAAATACAGATCATATGATCCATCAATTCTGGATATTCCTTCAGTTTCGTTTTTAACAGAGTGAGAGTGTACTATGTCCATTATCACAGATATGCCCATTCCATGGGCAGTATCAATTAATTCACGTAACTCTTCAGGTGTTCCGCTTCTTGATGATGGGGCAAAAAAACTGGACACATGATATCCGAAGGATCCATAATAAGGGTGTTCCTGAATTGCCATAATCTGAATGGCGTTATAACCAGCTTTTTTAATGCGAGGGAGAATGTTCTCCCGAAATTCATTGTATGTACCCACCTTTTCTTCTTCACTCGACATACCAACATGTGTCTCATATATAAGAAGAGGGGAGGTGTCAGGTTTGAAATCTTTATATTTAAATGTGTATTTATGTTCAGGTTCCCAAACCTGAGCACTAAATATATATGTTTCAGGATCTTGAACAACTCGTTTGCTCCAGGCTGGAATTCGTTCGCCAGATCCTCCATCCCATGTAACATGAAGTTTATATAGATCTTTGTGATTAATGCGATTCAGTGGAACCTTAACTTCCCACACACCATTGCCAATAGGTTGCAATCGGAAAGACTCCAGATGTTGCCACTGGTTGAAAGTACCTACAAGAAAGATATCTGTGGCATTTGGTGCCCATTCACGAAACACCCACTTATCAGATGTTTTGTGTAATCCAAAATATAGATGTCCTGTTGCGAAATCAGATAATTTTATTTTACCATTATTCGTTAAATCAGATAATCTTTTCAGATAATAATCATGCCGACCGTTTATTGCTTTTGAATATGGCTCCAGCCAGGGATCATTTTTAATTATGTCTAACATCTTATTTTGATGTGTGATTTTAATATTATATGCATCGATAATAACAAAGATATAGAAATTGTGAAGATTTCATTTAATTTATTTGTTGATTTCTCATATCTTTGTCTATTGAGCACACATTTAGAAGATAGTACAATGAAACGAATTATAAATATTGTTTTTATTCTGTTATTAATTTCATTTAAATCCTTATCACAAGAAAACAAGATTACATGTGGTTTAGGTTTTAGTTTTGAAATCAGTGATGATAAAAGCTGGGGATATAAAGAGCCTGTTGTTGTGGAGATTACCCCTGGTTCACCCGCCGAAAGAGCTGGTTTAAAGATCAATGATATATTACTATCGGTCAATCATAATGGCACATATCTCAAATCTTACCAAACAATAATGTCCTGGTTCAATATAAACGAAACAGACATTACACTTGCAATTCGTAATTTCGAACACTCATTCAAAGAGATTACATTTTCGAAAGATTGCCGCAGCAGTAATGCTATTCCGGAAGCACAGCTTGCCCCGGTATTTGCATTTTATAGTTTAGAAAATGTTCAGAACAGGCGTTTTCTGATGCCTGTAAAGACCGTAACTAACGAGAACGCTCTATATCATAACTATAAAACTTTTGGGTTTGCAGCTTCTGATGAAAGTACCAGAGAGATAGATGAAAGAATAAATGCAATCTTTATACGTGCCTTATCAGAAAAGGGATTGGAGTACAATCCCACTGATCCTGACTTTATAATTCAAACATACTACAGTTTTGAAAGTAACCCTCTTTTCAAGTCTAATTCTTCAACATTTGGAAGCTATCAACCTGTTTGGAGGTATGATACAAGAAATAACAGAACCGTAAGAGTGCCTTTATATAATCCATCTGAGGGAGTTCGAATTGATGATATTGCCTATCAGTTGCAATTTGGAGCACGTTTCTATGATGTAAAATTTATGGAGGCAGGTGAGATGACACTTATTTGGGAGGGAGAGGTGAATGAGCGACTAAGTTCTTATTATAATCTGATTGACTACCTGGAAATGAATTTGCCTCTTATGCTATACAAATTTCCTTATGCAGGTAACAGATCATTTGCCACATTCCAGATTAAATATCTTAAGTACAATTATACAGGTATAGGCTATGATATGAATGATTTAAAAACAGTTGCTTCTGTTGATCCTGGCTCTCCTGCAGCGTTGGCTGGGATACGTCAGGGTGATGTGGTTATAAACATTCAGGGGCAAAGCTTTGATCACACTTCATCTCAGCAACTTACAGAGGGTTATCGTCGGTTTATTGCTGAAACTATGGAATTCAGAGATACGAACACTAGATATACCGATTCAAATGGCTTCAAGGATTGTATGTTCTGGAATATTGCTGATTATTTAAAAATATCAAACGCAATCTCAAACAATAAGAGATATAGAGCAGCTTTTTCATACCTGTTCAACTTCAATCAATATATTGACTGGAATACACCTGTTTCTATAAATATAGAGGTTGAGAGAAATGGAAATATTTTGAATTTTGCTGTTACACCTACTATTACTACAAGTTCACACTTACTGGCATATTAATATAGAAGTATATACTTATAATAGATTATGTAGTTCTGTGATGTTTTTTACTACTTAGTGGAAAAATATTTCAGATCTTGACATGCTTTTATTTTACTTTCATCTTACCTAAGCTCTTATCGTCTTCTTATATTCTTCTTATATTCTTCTTACCTGCTCCTTCTATATATGGGGATGGTAAAATAGTTGTAATAATAGTATATTATTTGGGCAAAGCTTTGGTATAAATTTTAGGGAGAATATTCTTGCAGACTAATAAGAATAGAACAGCAGGAGTATACTGGAACGGCAATTCTCTGTCATTGAATGTATTGTACTGTCAGTTACATTATAGGCAAGAAAATAATATGATGATTTTAGAAAAAAGTGATAGAAATGTTTGGAGCGTATTTATAATTTTCTCTATCTTTGCAATCCTTTTCCGCTCAATGTAGAATTCATTACAGAGGTTAATGATCGAAAAGGTTGAAAATCAATTTACATGTTGCAGAGAAAAAAATAAATTGAAAAATTATCTCGATTTATTTTGGATATTAAAAAATAGTCCATATCTTTGCACCCGCTTTTGAAAGGAACACCACCTGATAAGCGAAACGATAAGCGATCTTTAAAAAATTTACATACATTTTTTTTGACAAGCAAGTACAAGAGATATAATATTAAGATTATATTGAGGTACCCGTTCAATAGAATTTAAAAGGATATAAATCGTGAATCCGGGGGCAGTATAGAGGGATTGAAAAAGAACTTTTTCGTTATCTTTTTGGTTATTTCCCAACCCTTATTTTTTTTAAGTCTGTCATATTTTATGGTCATATCAATCATAAGCTATCAGATTTGGGAAGTTTCAAGGATATAAAAATAACAAATTTACAACGAAGAGTTTGATCCTGGCTCAGGATGAACGCTAGCGATAGGCCTAACACATGCAAGTCGAGGGGCAGCACATGAAGTAGCAATACAGATGGTGGCGACCGGCGCACGGGTGAGTAACACGTATGCAACCTACCTTCCACAGGAGAATAACCCGTTGAAAAACGGACTAATACTCCATAATACAGGGGTCCCGCATGGGAATATTTGTTAAAGATTTTTTTCGGTAGAAGATGGGCATGCGTTCCATTAGCTAGTTGGTTGAGGTAACGGCTCACCAAGGCAACGATGGATAGGGGAACTGAGAGGTTTATCCCCCACACTGGTACTGAGACACGGACCAGACTCCTACGGGAGGCAGCAGTGAGGAATATTGGTCAATGGAGGCAACTCTGAACCAGCCACGTCGCGTGAAGGATGACGGCCCTACGGGTTGTAAACTTCTTTTATACAGGAATAAAGTGAGTCACGTGTGACTTTTTGCATGTACTGTATGAATAAGGATCGGCTAACTCCGTGCCAGCAGCCGCGGTAATACGGAGGATCCAAGCGTTATCCGGATTTATTGGGTTTAAAGGGTGCGCAGGCGGAAGATTAAGTCGGCGGTGAAATTTTGCAGCTCAACTGTAAAAGTGCCATCGATACTGGTTTTCTTGAGTGTGGATGAAGTAGGCGGAATTTGTGGTGTAGCGGTGAAATGCATAGATATCACGAGGAACTCCGATTGCGCAGGCAGCTTACTAGGCCATAACTGACGCTCAGGCACGAAGGCGTGGGGATCAAACAGGATTAGATACCCTGGTAGTCCACGCAGTAAACGATGATTACTCGCTGTTTGCGATACACAGTAAGCGGCTTAGCGAAAGCGTTAAGTAATCCACCTGGGGAGTACGTTCGCAAGAATGAAACTCAAAGGAATTGACGGGGGCCCGCACAAGCGGAGGAACATGTGGTTTAATTCGATGATACGCGAGGAACCTTACCCGGGCTTGAAATGCATCTGACAGGAGCAGAGACGCTCTCTCCCTTCGGGGCAGATGTGTAGGTGCTGCATGGTTGTCGTCAGCTCGTGCCGTGAGGTGTCGGCTTAAGTGCCATAACGAGCGCAACCCTCATCATTAGTTACCATCAGGTTAAGCTGGGGACTCTAATGAGACTGCCATCGTAAGATGTGAGGAAGGTGGGGATGACGTCAAATCAGCACGGCCCTTACGTCCGGGGCGACACACGTGTTACAATGGATGGTACAAAGGGCAGCTACATGGCGACATGATGCTAATCTCCAAAACCATTCTCAGTTCGGATCGAAGTCTGCAACTCGACTTCGTGAAGCTGGATTCGCTAGTAATCGCGCATCAGCCACGGCGCGGTGAATACGTTCCCGGGCCTTGTACACACCGCCCGTCAAGCCATGGAAGCCGGGGGTACCTGAAGTTCGTAACCGTCAAAGGAGCGACCTAGGGTAAAACTGGTGACTGGGGCTAAGTCGTAACAAGGTAGCCGTACCGGAAGGTGCGGCTGGAACACCTCCTTTCTGGAGAAACTTTTTCCCTTACCTGTTATGATCTGCTCTATGGTTATAAAGACAGAGATAAGAATAATTGGGTAAAACATCAGGGATGTGCCTTTAAGAAAGATATGAAGATTAGTTTTTTAATATCATTTTTATGCGGGCCTTCCGGAGCACACGGTTTTATTTTATTCTTTTACAGTCTGTTGAA
>FZPS01000164.1_pt32:0-5000 | contig 61906 bp, 42 predicted proteins | sample 1817821 | NCBI WGS metagenome assembly FZPS01 (sample SAMEA104158645, study PRJEB21678) | metagenome | place: Germany | collected 2015-04-21 | reverse complement strand
TAATACTCTTGATGATAATTTTCAGCTGACCAGAATGTTGAAGCAGGTTTAAGCATTGTAGCTACCCTATAACCCTTAGATGTGAGCAGGTTTATATATCTTTCTGCAATTGCTTTTTCTATAGAATTAGAATAGAATATACAAGAAAGATATTGTGGTCCGATATCTGGACCTTGTCCATTTGTTTGAGTGAAATCATGTGTTTCGAAAAACAATTTAATCATTTCTTCATAATTAGTTACCCTGGGGTCATAAACTACTTCAGTTGTTTCAAGATGTCCAGTATTTTTCTGACAAACCTGTTCATATGTTGGATTATCTACATGACCACCCATAAAACCAACGGTAGTTTCCTTAACTCCAGGTGCTTTCATAAAGAAATATTCAGTACCCCAAAAACAACCTGATGCAAAATAAGCAGTTACATCATTTTCTTCTCCTTCTGGAATAAATTTCATAGAGATAGAATTAACGCAGTGGCGAGTTTGTTTCGGAGTAAATCCTTCACCAAGAAAAACATGTCCCAGATGTGCACCACATGTATTACAAATAATTTCAGTGCGGCGTCCATCAGCATCTCTAACTCTTTTAACTGCTCCTTCAATCTCGTCATCAAAAGATGGCCATCCACAATGACCATCGAATTTATCTTCGGATCTATATAGTGGGGTATCGCATCTTTTACAAACATAGATACCTTTTTCGTTGTTATTTAGCAACTCTCCTGTAAATGGAACTTCAGTACCTTTGTAAATTATCACTCTTTCTTCTTCTGGAGTTAGTTTATTGAATTTCATAGTTGTTGCGTGATTTATTTGAACCATTTGTTTATCTTGCTTATTGTTTTGAGCACACATATTGAATAATACTATGCTTAAAATTATTATTGTAATATATATTTTTTTCATGCTCCTTAAATGTTATTAGTTTGTTGGATATTCTTGCATATCACAAATACTTAATAAAAGAAAACAGCTTTCTTTCTCTTAAATAATCCAGGTTTATATCATTGATATATGCCTCTTTTTCAAAGCTTATTTTCTTATAGGCCATAAGTCTGTCTTTATAAATAATTAATTTATACAACCATTCTAAAATGTACCAGATGTAAAACCCAACGATAAAAAGTTCAAACATCTGTCGCGTATGAATATATTCATGATTAATTGCGCGCTTATCTAAAGGGAAATATTGCCTTCGCGCAAATACAATTCCGAATAAATTAATAGCTTTAAATCTATTAAAAGGCAGATAATTTGAATATATAATTTTCATTAAGTCTTACTCTTTCAATTGCTTTCTTTAAAGTCAAAGGTAGAAACAATCTATAAATTTAGTACCTTTGCATACTTAAAAATCGATAAATAAATTATAATCAAAATGAATAAGGATTTTTCTTCTGATCTACCATACAAGGTTGCAGATATATCATTAGCAGAATTTGGACGTAAAGAGATAGAAATTGCAGAGCATGAAATGCCCGGCTTGATGGCTATTCGAAAGAAGTATACATCTGAAAAACCATTGAAAGGAGCTCGTATAATGGGATCACTTCATATGACTATACAGACTGCGGTTCTTATTGAAACTTTAGTTGAACTAGGAGCCGATGTACGCTGGGCTAGCTGTAATATTTTTTCTACACAAGACCATGCAGCCGCAGCTATTGCAGCAGCAGGTGTACCGGTTTTTGCTTGGAAAGGAGAAACTCTTGAAGAGTATTGGTGGTGTACGGAAATGGCTCTTAGATTTCCAGATGGTAAAGGACCAAATTTAATTGTTGATGATGGTGGTGATGCTTCTCTGCTAGTACATTTAGGTTATCAGGCCGAGAATGATTCTTCAGTTATTGAAAGAAAGGGAAGTAATCGTGAGGAGCAGATTATTCTTGATACTTTGAAGCGAATTTTGAGTGAAGATAATCTAAGATGGCATCGGACAATTGCAGAAATGAAAGGTATTTCTGAAGAAACTACAACTGGAGTACACAGACTTTATCAGATGATGGAAAAGGGTGAATTACTAGTTCCAGCAATTAATGTTAATGACTCTGTTACTAAATCAAAGTTTGATAATCTTTATGGATGCCGTGAATCTCTTGCAGATGGTATCAAAAGAGCAACAGATGTGATGATAGCAGGAAAAGTTGTGGTGGTCCTTGGCTATGGTGATGTTGGTAAAGGTTGTGCACATTCTATGCGCTCTTATGGCGCAAGGGTTATTGTGACCGAAATAGATCCTATTTGCGCCCTTCAGGCAGCTATGGAAGGGTTTGAGGTTACAACAATGGAAGAAGCCGTTAAAGAGGGTAATATCTTCGTCACAACGACAGGTAATTGTGATGTTATCACAATAGAACATATGAAGCAGATGAAAGATCAGGCTATAGTATGTAATATTGGACACTTTGATAACGAGATTCAAGTTGATGCTTTAGTAAACTATCCAGGTATAGAACATATAAATATTAAACCTCAGGTTGACAAATATACTTTTCCCGAAGGAAATTCCCTGTTTCTACTTGCAGAAGGTAGATTAGTTAATCTTGGTTGTGCTACAGGTCACCCATCTTTTGTAATGAGTAATTCATTTTCAAATCAGACTTTAGCTCAAATTGAGCTTTGGAAAAATAACTATGAAGTTGGAGTATATCGTCTTCCAAAGCATCTGGATGAAGAAGTTGCCAGACTCCATCTGGAACAAATAGGGGTTAAATTAACTGTCTTAACAGAGAAACAGGCTAATTATATAGGTGTATCCGTTGATGGTCCATATAAGCCGGAACACTACAGGTATTGATACTCTTTTTTTAAAACTTATATTTAGTTTTATCTATTAGTAACAGTGTATGACTGTAAAAAATAATTTGTTTATATCTTTCTAATAATTAGACTACTAAATATTTTAAGTTAAAAAAAGAGCAATTTAAACGCGAAAAGGGTTGCAAATTAAAAATAAAGCTTTTATCTTTGCACTCGCTTTTGAAAGAAAGCATCAGGGCGATTCGCTAGCTCAGCAGGTAGAGCACATCCCTTTTAAGGATGGGGTCCTGGGTTCGAGCCCCAGGCGGATCACTGACAAGGGGCTGTTCCAAAAGGACAGCTCCTTTTTTAATTTTTTATGCTGCTATTTTCTGATTGTTGTTATTAATTGATGAGAAACTTTTAGAGTTGATCTCTATTTTTATAAAAAACAGAATAATATCTCCTTTTTGCCCATATTTCTCCAAAAAACAGAGTATTTCTTTATCGGCTAATCCCTTCAAGTGTAGTTTTCCGAGGTTAAACGCGATAGCGAAGATTGCAAAGTCCATCAAAACCTTGTCTTTGTTAAAGTGTCTGAACCTATTGTAGTGTTTGTTGGATTTAGTTTGGCCGAACACTGACTCCGGTTCTATAGCACGCTGACTTCGATGATAAATTCCTTCTTCGCATGTCAACAGTTCCCTTGCTTTCTGTTTATGGCGGTTAAGGTTATGATTTACTTCCACCCTTCTATTGCCTTTTGCATTACTACAGAGACATTTCAAAGGACAACCCTTACAGTTTTTCGCCTCGTAAATAGTTGCTGTTGATGTGTACCCACTAGCTGTTTTGCATCTTTTCTTTCCTATCTTGTTCATGTGCTGCCCCATAGGACAAACATAGTAATCTTCATCTACATTATAATAAAGGTTTTGAGAGAGAAAGCCGTTCTTTTTAAATGCCTTTTTCTGTTCTTTATGAAAGTAGTTGAACTTTACAAATGGCTCAATATCATTTACCTGCATAAACTCATAGTTTTCTTCGCTACCATAACCGGAGTCAGCCACAACCTTGTCCGGCAAAATATTGTAACGATTCTCAAATCCATTCAAAAAGGGAATCAGTGTTAATGTATCGGTGGGGTTTGGATAAAAATCATAATGGCTTATAAACTGATTCTCTGTACTTATCTGAACATTATATGCAGGCTTTAGCTGTCCATTGAGCATATGATCCTCTTTCATACGCATAAAGGTTGCATCGGAGTCTGTCTTGGAATAACTATTACGATTTGCCAGAGTATCTAAATGCCGCTCATACTCTTCAAGTTTAGGTAAAAGCTTGTTCTCAAGTGTCTTTATTGCTTTTTGATCTTCTTTGCTCCGGTTCTCTCTATTAATCTGAGCAACACGCTTTCTTATTTCTTCGCTGTTGAATGGTGTCGGTGGATCATCCTCAGGGTTATTATCCTGAGCAATACCCTCTTCAATCATTCCAAGGACTTTATGTATCTTCTCTTCTAATCTCTCCTTGTATTTTTCAATGGATTTACGCCAGACAAAGGTGTAGCGGTTGGCTCGTGATTCAATTTTTGTTCCGTCTATATATGCAACTTCAAGGCTTAAACAACCCATTTCAACAAGCATAACCACTACCTGGGTAAAGACCTCATGTATTGAGTCTTTTAAATGGGATGAACGAAAACGGTTTATGGTGTTGTGATCAGGTGTTTGATTGCCTGAGAGCCACATGAAACTAACACGGTCAGTTAGTGCCTGCTCGATCTTACGACTTGAATAAATATTGTTCAGATAGCTGTAAAGAACAACTTTAAGCATCATGCGCGGATTATAGGCAGTTGTACCACCACCTTTATAGGTCTCGATAACTTTACTCAAGTCAAGGTTATCCACAATTTGATTAATGATACGGGCCGGAGAGTTCTTGGGAACCTTTTCATCCAGAGTGGGAGGGAAAAGACTTACTTGACCTTGATTATAGGATTTAAATTTAGGTTTAGCCATATCTTATATATTTGATATACTGATATAAAGATATGAAAAAGTGATTTAAATAATAATATTTAGAAAGGTTTTTTTTAAGAAAATTGAATGCAAAAAAAAGAGGCTGTCAATCTTTTGAGACAGCCCCTTTTTTTACTTTAGATTCTTAAAGAAATCCCAAATTACAATACCAGCTGTAACGGAAACATTCAGAGAGTGTTTTGTTCCATACTGAGGAATCTCAATACAACCA
>FZPS01000181.1_pt77 | contig 62013 bp, 49 predicted proteins | sample 1817821 | NCBI WGS metagenome assembly FZPS01 (sample SAMEA104158645, study PRJEB21678) | metagenome | place: Germany | collected 2015-04-21 | reverse complement strand
GGATTATAAAACCCCACAGCAGGTTGAAGATGAGATTCTTGCAGCTTAGTAATCTTTCTCTACGTATTAATATCATGCAGAGAGAAAATGTTCAACTTTTTGTGTCCAAAGTATTGACATAGGTCCAGAATAATGAAGACCCGTAATCTTGATCTCTTAGAAAAACTCAGTCGTAAGCCTAGTAAATCCGAACCAAAAACACACAGAAACAAGCGTGTATTAGGCGAATCTATTGAGCAACGACCAGATGACGTTGATACTCGCGAAGAATTCGGTCACTGGGAAATTGATACTGTAATAGGTCTCAAACAAGCATCAGACCCAGTCCTGTTAACTCTTGTAGAGCGAAAAACTCGCTTTGAATGGATCCTAAAGATAGCTACTAAGACAGAAGAAGCTGTTGATGAAGTCCTTTCTGAAATATTTGCGGTTGATAACGAGCTTAAACGCCAAGTATTTAAAAGTTGTACAGCTGATAATGGTTCTGAGTTTGCTGGCATTAGTGAACTCGCCGAAGGTCTAAAGGTGTATTTCTGTCATCCTTATGCTTCATATGAACGTGGAAGTAGTGAGAATCAGCATAAACTGATCCGTCGCTTTATCCCTAAAGGAACACCTATTGGGAAGATTAGTGACATTCAAGTCAAACGGATCACCCAGTGGATTAACGATTATCCTAGACGTATTTTAGGCTATGACACAGCATACAACGTCTTTATGCAAGAGATTAAGAAACTGGATCCATTTGCTCTTGCTGCTTAAGTTAAGGGTACAAGGTTTTTAGATAGTGGATAACTTATTCTTGCAATCCAGACAAAAATTTATTTTTTAGTTCAACAATTTTATTTGAAATAAACTCGTTTTTTTGCTCATCATTTAATGTATCAAGTATTAGTATATATTCAAATTTAAAATCTATACTATCACCATTATTATCTACAACATCATGTACTAAATTCATTGCACCTAAACGATAATCTTCTACATCTAAGTCTTTTTCACAATTTGTAAATAAAAAAATATGATTAATATCACTATTAAAAAATATTATTATTCTATCAACTCTAATACATTTATCACTGTTTGCAATATAATAAAGCCATTCTTCATAAAATTCTTCTCTTCTCACTCTTGCAGGTAAATACACATACTCAATCATAATAAACCTCCTGGTTCTTAAAGTTTTTATTATTATATACATTCGTCTTATCAGAAGCTATTCTTCTCTATAATGATAATATCTGAGCATAATATATATATCCTCATCTTAACACCATTTTACATAAATGTCCATCGTTAAACATCATATCTTCAATTTGCCTTACAATTACATTCTCCAACTGCCGGACTAAAGTCACTTCCAACATTTTCAATAAACTCTTCATATCCAAATGTAAGATAATTAATATTTTTATAATCAGATGCAAATAACAAATTAAAAGCTTTTGTAGCTCTATTACCTGAATAGCAAATTAGATATATCTCCTTATTTTGATAATTGTTTTTATTTAAATATGTAAGCATATATTCTCCATCGTCATTGTAAGGTAAATTTATTGCTTGACCTATATGACCTCTTTCATAATCATCATCATCTCTTAAGTCAATAATAAGAATACTGTTTTTATTATTATTTATAGCTTCATAAAAACTATTAACATTTTGTCCAAGCAGTACGAGTGAAAAGCAGTTCTTTGAATCCATTGAAAAATTTGTTAACATTTTAAGGTCTCTAAGAATATCGCTATTTAAATACTGAGACTCGTCAAGGCAGACTATGTGATGGATTTTCTTGTTAATGCTTAGATTTTCAAAATACTCCTGTATACATTTGAACATCACAGATTTCTTATATGTAGAATCTAGGCCAAGGCTGACGCATAACTGCCGGTAGAATTCGGTAGTCGGTATGCTATGGTTAATCAAAATAATGTGAAGTTGTCACATCGGAAATATATATCATAGATAGTTAGATGTAAAATGACAAAATGCTAATTCATTGGTTAGCGTAAAATTTTTGTAGGAAAATAAAATAATAATAAGAGAGCACCAAATTTGTGTTAGAATTTAATCACGACAATAAACCAAAACACAAAGGAGATGTTCTCTTATGATTAAAAGTATACAACATTTTGAGGAAATTGGAACAAGAAATTTAGAAAAAGTTATAGAAAAATTTTTACAGAATCCAAAGGATATGGCATCATTGGTCTATGGTGTCCAGGAAAATGTAATTCAATTAGGGTTAAATATAATTAAGGAAACCCTTGAAGACTGTGATGAAATGCTTAGAAATAGTCTGAAAAGAAAGCAGAACTGGCACATTGTAAGGAAGGATGAGAAAAAGCTTATCACATCACTTGGAACTGTCAGCTTTGAAAAGACCTTATTTAAAAGTAAAACAAATGGAGAAAGGGCATACCTTCTAGATCGGATCCTTGGTACCAGTAAACATCAAAGATTAACCGAAGACGCAAAGGCAAGGATGTTAGAGGAGGCTGTAGAAACCTCTTATCGCAAGGCTGGAGAGGCGACTAGTATAAGCGATACTGTTAGTAAACAGACTGTTAAAAACGAAATACATAACCTTGAATTTCAGTACAATTATAAGGATTTACCAGTGAAGAAAAAGGTAGATTATTTATATATAGATGCGGATGAAGACCACATATCACTGCAGTTTAATGAAAAGAAAGGCGATCTTATAAAAAATAAAAACAACAGAAAAAACAACTGTATAATAAGCAAGATTGTCTACGTGTATGAGGGAATAGAAAAAGAGAGCCCAAGAAGTAAACGAAATAAGCTTAAAAATCCCCATTATTTTTGTGGTAATTATCCCGGAGAAGAAAATAAGGTTTTGTGGGACAGAGTTTATGATTATATATGCTGTAACTATGATGTAGACAATATAAAGAAGATATATTTGAACGGCGATGGTGGTGCTTGGATTAAGGGTGGAAAAAGAAGAATCGCCGATATTACCTATGTTATTGACAAATTTCATTTAAATAAATATATGATACGAGCAACATCACATTTGCTAGATTCTGCTGATGACGCACGTCGTGAAATGTCTGTTGCAATGAAAAATGGGACAAAAAAAGATTTTGAAGAAGTGATTTCTAAGATACTAAGAGTAACAGAGGGAGAAAGCACTATAAAGAGAGTCAATGAGAGCAAGACTTATATAATGTCTAATTGGTCAGCTGTAAAAGTACGCCTTATGAATAAAGAAGGAGTAATAGGAAGCAGTGCAGAAGGGCATGTTAGTCATGTATTATCTTCAAGAATGAGTTCAAGACCTATGGGATGGAGCAGAACAGGCACTGACAAAATGGCTCATTTACGAGCTTACTACTATAATGGTGGAAATATGTTGGAGTTGGTAAGGAAACAGCGTGAAAAGCTTCCTAAGGCTGCAGGAGCAGAAGAAAATGATATAATAAGCTGTGAAGCGATGCTTAGAGCTGAAAAGAATAAACACTATGAGCTTGGGAAATATACAGAAAGTATAAGTCATAGTGTAAGTACCAGTGCAAAGAAATACGCATGGTTTAATGCTCATATTTGGGGATTGTAAAAAAGGGAATAAAAAGGTATAGTAAAGGTGTAAATTCTATAAACACATCTTTGGTGAACTCCGCCTTTATATTTCCTACAGTAAAGTTACGCAATCTGTCTTGAGACTTAATGGTAATATATTACTATAGGAGTTGTTGAATATGAAAAAGCTTATATCAGTTATTTCTATTTTAATAGTAACCGCAATTGTATGCATTATAATTACACCAACAACGAAAGCAAATGCAAGAAGTAATAGTACCTATATTTATACTGAAAAAGTACCTGATAATATAATCGAATATTCAAAACACAATTTTAAAAATCATTTAAATTCTGCAGTAGATGGAATATCTGATTATATTTTAGGAAACCCTTTTGTTTGCTATTCTTATGATACTGTCTCATTACATCCATCTAATGCTTATTGCTTTTTAGTTTATGATCAGTATAACAAAGTCTGCGGAACATATGAAATTAGCTTTAATGCATTAAGTAATGAGTTTTATTCTTCTTATAATCGAGGCTTAATGGGAAATATAATTAATGTAAATACTAATGACGCTTTTTTTGTCGTATGTGATGATAGTTTAAATTTCTGGGCATTAAATAGCGAAGAGTTGGTACTTATTGAGCAATCAAATATAGCCAATCGTAAAGAAGGCGATACTGAAAGTGAAGATCCTATAAATGGAAAAATATATAGCAATAAAAATACACTCTTAAATGCCGCTAAAGGACTAATAAGTAATAAAGATGTTTTTATAGAAAATACTGTTGATGCCAACTGTGTTAAATATAATTGTAATGCTAGTAATAATAAGTTACCTTATGCCTCTTCTCAAAAAATATTAACATTATCAGCGTTTAATCAATATGATTTTAATTGGTGTGCTTATTGTACTACAGCATCAATAATTAATTATGTAAGAAGTGCAATGCTTGATCCTTCAATTGTCTGCCGTGCTATTAATGGTTCTATTGTAAATGAAGGATGCACACCTGATGAAGTGCGTAGCTATGCAAATAGGGATTGGAATTTTGACACATATATTACCTATGGTCCCTATTCTTTTAATGAAATCAAATATCAAATTGATAATGATGCACCAATATACCATAGTTGGAAGAGAACAGATAGTTCAGGTGATGTATATAAACATGGAACAGCTTTAAGTGGTTATAGTGATTCGTCTGCTGGAAGATATTATTATTTTACTAATTCCTGGAGTGGCTATAATTTGTTTTCGGTATCAGTAAATACAGCTACGAATACATATAGCTGGGTTTATGGGAGTAGGACATATTTTTATAATGCAGTTGTTTATAATTGGAGGTGATATAATATGAAGCGATATTTATTAATAGTAATTACTTTTTTATTTATTATATTCAATATATCTGGATGTTCTAAAAAAGAAAAACATGATAATAATGACATTAATGTCATAGATAACAATAATATTTCAAAGGCAATTGGTAAGACAGAAGATATTGATTCCACAGAAGATAATAAATCGCTAAATCCTATTAATTTTGAAAGTGATCAAGTCTCATATATTAACTATATTAGAGACAGGTCTTTTATGGGTGAGTTGACAGACCTCTGTTATTATGTTGAAGATAAACAAAAGATTAAAGAAATTTTAGATTGTATTGATAACGATATAGTGTTCCAAAACCAGCTAATTAATAAAGAGGACTTTAAGTTTTCAGACGGCAATAATGTAATTAAGTTGGAGATATTCCTTGAAGACGATACAGAGCATAAACTCTTTTATGCAAAGGATCATCTCTATTATGATAGTGTCGAATACCAAATATATAGTTACAATGACTTACTAAGTAGTGCATGGGTAGATATATTATCAGAATATAAACCAACAGAAGTGGAAAGCGATTAAAGTTTATTATATAAGTTTGGAACCGTTGAAATTACATTGGCTCAGATATCCTGTCAGCTGCCAAAACTTTTCGGGAAAATATGGGGCATTCAAATCACAATACTACCGTATTTTATACTCACTACGCAAATTGATAAAAAGTTGCGTATGAAAATTTGCTTGGTATCATTAAATAGGAAAATCTTACGCAAATTATTTGCGTAAGGAAAATAGAATATATCTCATAAAGCATTCGAAAAGTCATTGTTTATGCTTATCATAGAAGTTTGAATTTCAAAACTTCGCTAAGCAGATGGGTCAGTAAGAATTTGTATTGGTGCCAGGCACCATTAAGAAAGTATTAACAAAATGGTAATTTAGCATAATTTTATAATGACTTTATATGAGGCTCTAAAAGCCTGTAACCATGACATGTGGTTTACAGGATTTTTAGGGCCTCTTTGATTTTGATTAAAACATCGTTGAGCAATGTTGAAAACCATGGTATATGTGTGGTTTACAGAATCAAAACACCGTGTCAGCAACCCCGTCCCCCTGTCACACGGTTCCGGTCACAGCAGATATACCAGCAAAGCTAGAATTTACTGCAAAGGCTACATCAGAAGGAGTTAAGCTATCGATTAAAAAGACAGAGGGTGCAGATGGTTATCGAATCTATATGTCCACCAAGCCGACAAGTGAATTTAAGTCAATTAAAACAAAAGCTATAACTGGTGCTTATAACTATACGAAGAAGGGGATGGAGAAAGGAACAACATATTACTTCAAGGTCAGGTCTTATAAGGTCGTGGATGAAAGAAAGTGTGGAGTAAGTACAGTAAAGTTATTTCTGTACATTGACATTCTCCATAGTGACAAGGGGGGTGCTTGACGCCCACACTTATATCCGTTTTCCAAATTCATAATGAGTTATTAACTCTTGCCTGTTATGTAGATTTGTCTTTTTGAAGATATTTCCCACATGGAATTTGACTGTGCTTTCGGTTATACATAATTCATTCGCAATCTCTGAATTTGATCTACCTTTAATAATTAGCGAAAGAACATCCTGCTCGCGTGATGATAATAAAAAACGGCTGGCATATTCAGATATATGTTGTCTTTCGCGCTCCTCATAAGAAATGAAATATAGTCGTTGGTAAAGCTGGAAAAAAAACAAAATGACTATTACAAAAACAATAGTGGAAAATATAACTAATGAGGTGCCCTTGAAAATAACGCTACATAATGTGCCGAAAGCATCACCGAGTCGTCCCATTATCAAACCGACAACAGCTAAAGAAGGTATATTATTATTACTAGATATATCGGAAAAGACAAGAATACGATGAGTGGAGATGAAACCCAGGAAAAGATAAGCCAATATCCACATTACGACTTCGCCGGTGACATTATTGCCGAGTGCTAGGGCGGCAAATGGGAAGGAAAGTGAAGCCAAACAGCAAATAGCCCCTAAGCGACGGCTTTTGTCACTAATTATACCAGCGACCAAGAGTCCAATACTGTAAAAAGCTCTTGTAAATTCAATGTATACATTGTCGGCTGCATCCTTGAGAGGAAATGAAAAGCCAAGGGTACTTTCCAGCGTTAATAAAAACAATACTATGGCAGCCAACCATACAGTCTTATTGCTTATTCCAGATAACGTATATTTTATATTTTGCTCTGGTTTTTGATATGGCGAGAGATGTTTTAAAAGAATTAATGATATAGCAGCAAGTGTTATGACAGCATAGGCACTTGCTGGCTCCCAAAGAAATTTTCCGTTCATAGGCATGGACAGAAGCCATGTACCAATACTTCCAAAAGCATAGGCACTGCCAAATACAGTGCCTCTTTTTGTTCGAGGAACATTTGTCGCTAATCGGGTAAGGTAACTGCCTGACAAGATACCGATTGCCAGATTTAAAAATATACCAACAGTGATAAGTAATAATAATATATCTGTGAATACTGAAATAAATGTGCATATAACAGCTATTATAGTGGAAATGAGTGGAAGTATACGCCCGCTACCGATTTTAGGTTTTTTTGCATACAGAATACTAACTATGATTATTCCGGCTATCTGGCATATATAGTAGATACCACAGGTTAATATGTTTACCATATCGCCATCCAGATATCTAAACAGTCGATATGCCTGTATGATATACGCTGTACCCGTCCATAAGAAGCCAAGTCCAATTAATAAAATATAGTATATAAGTCCTAAGGGCATTGTAATTTTTTTGAATGATGGTGTCATATACAAATAATCCTCCAGTTTTAGCCTATGTAATAATATAAGTATCAATAAACTACATTTTGTTTGTCGATTACTTCATAACATTCAATTATCGTAAACTTAAACCTTTCATCAGATTATACCATAATATATCAATATGCAAAAGAAAATTATTAGATATACAAATTAACCAGATAAATAAACCTATACAAATAAAATCAGGTATTACACGACCTATACTTAAACTAGACCAGCATGTATATGCTACTGTACTAAAACAAGTATTATCGAGACACAGTATCTATACTATAATAATCATATAAAGGACAAAATTAGATATACTATAACAATTTGGAGATATAGAATATCAATGTTAAGTTATGCATTAATCATAATAAGGTGTTCCAATATCTGCGATTATAGGAGGGAATGAGAATATGAAGAAAAATATTGCAATATTCATGTGTTTGGCATTGATACTTACCGGATTGCCAATAACTGTAGTGGCGGAGGGATCACCACCTCCTGTGATTACTGTGAACCCAGTTTCACCAGAAAATTCGGGTAGTATAGAAGTCAAATTTGCAAGATATGTTGAAGGGCAGCCAAATCAATACACTGTTCTTCAAAGTGGAGATGAGGTTGATATTGTAATTGAACGAAATTCTGGATATGAGATAGATACAGTTACCATAGGGACAGTTAATTATAGTAATGATTCAGATTTTACGGGAGCTGTGACCGGTTCTGCTATCACTCGTATAAGGAATTTTACAAGAGAAAGAATTGATATTTCGTATAGATTAACAAAGAATATAACGGTAAGTGCTACCTTTAGGGAGTCTAGTGACCCACAAGGGCCTGGTGACCCACAAGGGCCTGGTGACCCACAAGGGCCTGGTGACCCACACGAACCTGGTGATCCGCCTAGACTTGTAGACCCTTATACAGTCACGATAGCCGAAAATCAATATGTGACAGTTACTACCGGTTCCGCTGTTACATTAAATAATAGCTCATTCACTACCAATCAAGAGGAGGTAACATATTATTTCGAACTGGCAGAGGGTAGGGCAATAACCGAGGTACGATACGAATTTGAGGATGGATTTGAAATGTTTGCTATGACATCCTATGATACAGCTACGAATAAGATTTGTACCACAATCAGGGAGTCATCAAACTATACACTCAAGGTATTCACTGCTCCGATAAGTCTGGACATGATGTATTTTGCTGTACTTTCCAGTGAGGCAGGAGATGACTCAGCCATGAAAGCAGCGATACAACGGGAGATAGGAATGCAAGGAATTATTGTAAGTGAGGCTGATATATCAATAACTGATGATACCGCACCATTTACCCCTCCCGAAGGAGTAGGCTATAAAAAGGTTGAGATTACCGGCCTGGGTGTAAAGCATTTTTATACGGTAAATGATTACAATGATTTATTGATAATACTGGATAGGGATACAACAGATTCATTAGTTCTTATAAATAATTTAAACGAAAGTACAACAGATATCGAGATTCCAGAGATATCAAGCGGCAAACTATATGCATTTGGGCCTTATGCAGTCTTTGCTATGAGAATGTCAGAAGAGTTTATGTCTGATTCTGACGGAGGGTATCTTATTAACAAGCGTTTTAATCGTATGCAGTGGCATCTTGTAAACCAAGGTCAAGGTAGCCATTCTTTAAATTGCTATGGACTAAATGTAATAGCAGAAAATGCTCCATCTATCAAAGCAGTGGCAAGTAAGGATGGCATAACACAGGAAGCATTTGCATGGTCGATTAACAGCTATCCCAACATATCAGATATAACCTCAACAAAGATTTCCTATCAGCTTGATATCTTTTATGGTAATGATACTGTCACATTAAGTTGCTTAGATAATATCGGTGATGTGAAGGCTATTTCTGTAGTAGGCGAGAGTAACAGTCCCGGATATACCTTTGCAGACAGCGGAAGAAATGTGGTCATTGAATTTCTATCGGATTTTTATGATACTGTTACGATACCAATGTCTATTACCTTACAAGATGATAGTACTATCGCAGGTGAGCTAACGATAAACCGACTTGGTGTGGATATTCTACATCATAGTATTGGTAGTGGAGACCCAGCAGAAAGTATCCGTCATGCATGGCATGGTACGCAATTTGGATGCTCGGTGGATATCTCTGGTACGAATAGGTACCATGTTACAGCAAGCTATTATATCCCTGATTTCGGAGATACGAAACCCTATGGATTGTATGTAACACGTAATTATTCTGACGGAAGATATGAAACTGAAATCATTACGGAGGCAATGAACACCTGCTCAAAAGAACGAAATTTTAGTTACGATCCTGTAAGCAATGTTTTCAAATACAAAGAAGAGGGTAATTCTAATGTGAATGCAGTGGATTATTTGATTTATTCAGGTGCTAATGAGACTGTGGCACCAACTGAAATATCCGTGCTTGTATTAAAAGAGAATCCTGTAGGCACTAGCTTTGGTGGGGTTGATTTTGGCTCTGGTACCGGCGTAACTTGGGGAAGATAAAAAGAGGAGGGCATAAGCAATGAAGAAATTAATCGCATTGGCATTGATCGGAATATTGATATTTGGCGGTCTTCCTATATCAGCACTTGCTGCAAATGGTAGCGTTGACTCAATCAGTGCAACATATACAGATGGGAGTAGCGGCAGTGTGGGTACGATTGCATACAGTGGAACGGTAGCGGATACCGGTACGACCAAAGCAGTGGCAATCCTTATTCTAAAAGGTGAAGGAAATTCAGCACAGCTCATCTTGATGGATACCTGTGAAGTAAGAAATGATAAGAGCTTTTCAAGCACAATTAGTGTAAAGCTGACGGAAGCAGGAACCTATACGATTCAGGCATCAGATTATGAAGGTGGTGCTTTTGCAGCTGCAACCTTTATTGTTAACATTGAAACAACGCCAACACCAACGCCAACACCAACACCAACTACACCAACACAAACCACACCTACACCAATAACACCTACACTGCCAACGGTAACACCAACACCAACAGAAGAAACAAAAGAACCTGAGATAGTAATAAAGGATACGGTTGCAAAAGATGATGTCCCGGATACTAAGGTTGATAGTGATATAAAGACAATCACAGAGGGCATATTGACTGAAGAAGAACAAGCACGTATGGATACAGGTGAACCAGTAGCTGTGTATCTGGAGGTAAAGGACATTAAAGAAATCGTGAGTAAGGAAGAAAAGGCAAAGATTGAAGAGGTACTGGGTGAAGATACAATCGGGCTTTATCTTGATATAAAGCTCATCAAACAGATTGGTGATGACAAGCCACAGGAAGTAAGCAAGACAAATGAAAAGCTGAAAATAGCTATTAAGATACCTGAAGAATTGCTTCTTGCTGAAGAAGGAAAGCAAAGAATATATAAGATAGTTACAATCCATGAGGAAGAGGTAACAATTCTTGAAGGTGCCTTCAATAAAGAAACTGGCTTGTTTACCTTTGAAACAGATAAGTTTTCAACCTACGCATTGGTCTACAGCGATATAGATCTTTACGCCCAGTGGGTGAAATTATATGAGACCATGTATGTTGGTGAAAAGAAAGAATTTACATTTGATTCAAAAGGATATGATCTGGATAATATCATATGGAGAACTAGTGAAAAAAGTATTGCAACGGTGGCAAAGAATAAGGGGAAGAACACAGCAACCGTGACAGCAAAAAGCATTGGTGAAGATACTATTTACCTGCAATATGACAATGATAAAATATTATCATTAGAAGTTTCTGTAGTAGAGGAAACAGCATCATGGGTGAAAGCATATGAAACGATGAAAATCGGTGAAAAGAAGGTATTTTCATTCGACCAGGGAGACCGTGATCTTGATGAAGTTATATGGAAGACCAGTGAAAAGGGTATTGCAGTAGTCGGCAAAAATCAAGGTAAAGCAAAAGCTACCGTTACAGCCAAGAGCATTGGTACAGATACGCTCTATCTTCAAAGCGAGAAGAATAAGTTCTTAAAGCTAACTATTACTGTAATTGACGATAAGGACAATGAAGAGTCAACCAAACCGACATTGCCGGCAGGTAAGAAGGAAAGCACTTATATAGTAAAAACAGGTGATACCTTATGGGTGATTGCTAAGAAATATAATACGACAGTCAAGGAAATTGTAGACAATAACAATATAATTAATCAGAATTATATTGTTGTTGGCCAGAAACTGAAAATGACAGAGGGACGGGGTTACTGACACGTATTGCACTACCTTTAGTATTCTATAAGTTAGCATTATATTAGAATGAATAGATAAGAGGCTCTAAAAGCCTGTAACGATAGCATATATGCTGTTTACAGGACTTTTGGAGCCTCTTTTATGTTGAACTCAAAACCTTGTATTATCTCGTTAATCGATATGGATCCTCTTGCAGAAGCAGATGTTTTCAAAAAGTTTCGAGAAATATCCTATGGGAAAATATCGCTTATTGTTTCTCACAGAATTGGTTCGGTAAGGTTGTCAAGTAGAATTATATTTATGGATAATGGAGAGATTGTTGAAGATTGATGTTCATTACAACGGATTATTATAAAATTACACATTATATAAAGTGTAGATAGTTTTAGTTGTCAGTGTAGTAAATATACTTTATACTTGTTGTAGAACTATGCACTAAATCATCAATAAACCATTACTAGTTCAACAGTAGAAGGAAGAACTATTACCTGATTGACACTAGGACAATTATATCATGGGTTTAACTAAGCCTATTAAACAAAATTCATTAAAATATTGAGGTGTAGTAATGTATCTAATAATATTATACGAGGAGAAGGAATTATGAAGACTAAGATAACAAACCCAATTATTAAATCAATTTACACGGCAGATCCTGCACCCATGGTTGTGGGCGATACACTTTACCTATATACCACTCATGATGAGGACGAACTCATCAATGATTTTTATACAATGGTTGACTGGCATTGTTTTTCTACCAAGGATATGGTGAACTGGACCGACCATGGATCCATTTTCTCATTGGATGATATCGAATGGGCTGATGACAGAGCTTGGGCGCCTCAGGCTGTGGAGCGTAACGGTAAGTTTTACCTTTATTGTCCAGTACATAAAAAGGACGGTGGAATGGCAATTGCAGTAGGTATATCTGAGAGTCCTACAGGACCTTTTAAGGATTTGGGGTACCCTCTTGTAGATGAAGGAGATTGGAATGATATCGATCCCACCGTTTTTATAGATGATGATGGTCAGGCATATCTTTATTTTGGAAATCCTGAACTTCGTTATGTTCTTCTGAATGAAGATATGATTTCTTATGACAAAACAGTTGGCATAGTGAAGATTCCTATGACTGAGGAAGCCTTCGGAAAAGGAAGCCATGATACCGGTACAAGCTATGGAGAAGGTCCTTGGTTCTATAAAAGAAACAATCTCTATTATATGGTATATTCAGCTTTTGCTGTGAATCAACAAAATGAACATCTGGCCTATTCAACCTCAACTTCACCAACTGGACCATGGAAGTATGGTGGTGTTCTTATGGAGGCAGGAGATTGCTTTACAAACCATGCGGGAATTGCAGATTTCAAGGGACGTTCTTATCTGTTTTACCATACTTCAGAATTGCCTGGCGGAAGCTTATTCCACAGATCAGTTTGTGTAGCTGAGTTTAAATATAATGAGGATGGCTCTATTGATACTGTAAAAAAGTGTGGCAGTGTGGAAGCAATAGAATAATTGATATTTGAATAAATCTCTTATCTATCATAACACAACTAAAAAGCAAGGAGACTCTAAAAGCTTGTAACCACGGTATATATACTGTTTACAGGATTTTAGGGTTTCTTTTTTCGTTTTGAAGGACTAAATTCTTGAACAAATATATAGATTAAATATTTGTTGTAAAACTACCATCTTTATATAACTTTTGGTACAATATTACTGTAAACAGACATTATAAGTAGGTTTATGAAGAATTTTAAATATATCACAATTATTTCAGGAGAATAATGGGATGATTAAATTATATAGAAAATTATTGCATAAGCATTTATCGGCATATATAGCAGGTTTCTGGCTACTGGGCCTTGTGTCAGGCACGATACAGATATTCCAAATATTTCTGATATCTGAAATAGTCAATAAAACGATAGAAAAACAGGAAGATGTTATAGAATTATTTATACCAACATGCATATGCTTCTTTAGTTACATCCTTATCAAATCCATCAATGATCGATTAATCAATGGAAGTGTAAATAATCTTAGTAGGGAGCTTAGAATTCAGGTTGGCAGGAAGAATAACAGAATGAGACTGGCAGATCTAGAGGAATATGAGCAGGGTAAGATTATTTCTATCATAACAAATGATCTTGACGATATTGGTAAATGGCAGAAATCCCTGTTTCTAATTGGAAATACTGTGACTAAGTTTGTTGGAGGAATTATATCCAGTGTTCTTTTGAGCTGGGAGATAACAGCCATTCTAATCCCGTTTGGGCTTGTTTCAATTTTCACTCCAATGCTCTATCTTAAGGATTTAGAAAAATATCATGTGAATGAGCGTGAGAAGAGTAATAGCATGAACGGAAAGTTAATAGATTCTATTCATTTCCTGAACGTTATAAAAACCTATTGCCTTGAGGAATATTTTAAAGAAGAAAATAAAAAGATACTCAATCAGGATAGCACAATTCGAAAAAAGATTGCCAGAAAATCAGAGCTTGGATATCGAATGGGAGTCATTATCGGTCATATTAATACAGCAATTATCATGCTAAGCGGTGTGTATCTGATTATGAAAGGAACGATTGGAGTCGGCGAGTTGTTCGGAGTAATCATGATTGCGGGAGTATTTGGTGAAGGCATCAATGAATTTCTGAATATGATGCCGAACTATCAGAGCGGTAAAGTTTCTATTCGAAGATTACTGGAGTTTTTAAATAAGCAAGACCATAGGTTGGAGGGCAGAGATGATTTAGAGTTTGATAGGAATGCTGATGTAGTTCAAGTGGAGCATCTGACGTTTGGATATGATGATAAAAAAATATTGGAGGATATATCCTTTAGTGTTGCGCGGGGAGAAAAGATTGCAATAGTTGGACCCAGCGGATGCGGAAAAACAACATTGTTTAAATTGCTGTGCGGTATGTATGAGCTTTCGGAAAAGGAGGGGAGCATTAGACTAATGGGTAAAGATATCAAGGCATTAGCTTTATCCGACCTTGCTTCTATTATGGCTGTGATGCCTCAGGATACCTATATTTTTGCAGGAAGTATAAGGGAAAACATTGTATTAAATTCTAATGATCCCAATGATGATAGAATTGAGGAATTCTGTAAGTGGCTGTCTATTCAGGACATAATCATGAAACAGGAAGGCAGATATGATGCTGAGATATCTTCCATTCAGAAAAACATGTCAAAAGGTCAGGTTCAACGAATGGGACTTGCGAGAGTGATGTATCAGAATAAAGAAATTATGCTGCTAGACGAACCGACATCAGCCTTAGACCATGAATTAAGTAAGAAGATAACAGATGTATTACTCAATATGGGAGATAATATAACCCTAATCATTATAGGGCATAAACTTCAGGAACCATCAATGTTTGACAAAATCATGGTAATGGACCATGGCAGATTGGCAGGTTTTGCCCATCATGATATTCTGATACGAGAATGTAGTATATATCAGGAACTGATACATAGTGGACTTGTTGAGAAAAAGGGATAGAAAATGAAAAGAAAACTTATTTTTCAATTATTGGGAAGTCTCATAAAAAAAACATGGTTTATCTGGATTGCCTCGATTATCTTTCCAGCTGTTTTTACTAATATCAGCAGACTGCTGATTGCTCAGATGACACAGGATTCCATGTATCGTATTACTGGTGAAGATAGAATGATGTCTACAGCATTAATTATCCTATTCTTGCTTGCAGGTGCAGTAACAGCTGAAATGATAGTCAGTTTTTTTAAGTATCTGCAGTATGCATATGGTATTAATACTGAGAATAAACTCAGGGAAAATATGTATCATAATCTGTTACATAGAAACAATCTTCACAGTAAGCTAGATATAGGCGAAATCACTACCAGGTATAACAAGGATGTTAAGGCGGCTGTCTCCTTGATATGTGCAGATTTGGAGAGGCTTATATTTCCGATAATTGTTGGGGCTACCTTCTGTGTGGCTATCTTTTTAAAAAGCTATATTATAGGTATCGGAATCATGTTGATTCTATGTGTTGTTTCAGGACTTAATATCGTATTTATTAATAAATTCAATAATCTTGAAAAGGCAATCCTTGATAAAATGGATATCTATGCAAAACAGATAAGTTCCGCATATGGTGGAAAGATGACTATAAGGATGATGAACCTGCAGGAATACGTGGATAGAAGCAATGAAAAAGTAGTAATGGAATTGGATCATCTGAATAAAAGAAAAGTCAGATTGGCATTTATCAAAGCTCTAACAACAGATAATCTGACAGCATTATGTTCATCACTGATGCTACCATTTGCATGTGTTTTCGTTAGTAGCGGATTGCTTGAACTACCGGAGGCACTTTATATCGCAAGTCTGAGCGGATCAATAATTGGTTTTACAAGTACTTTTTCTACTGCATTGATTGATTTAAAAAAGGATTATGTAAGTGTTGAGAGAATCGAGCAACAGTTGGCGGTTCCCAATGAAAGATATGATATACCTGAACTAACTAATGAGGAGTCAAGTCTGAATGAAAATTCGGATACTGTACTGAAATTCCAGAATCTTAGTGTGGATTATGGCGGCATAATGGTACTTAAGAATGTAAATCTATCCGTAAAAAAAGGTGAAATTGTTGCCTTGGTCGGTAAAAGCGGATGTGGAAAATCAACTCTAATCAAGACAGTGCTTGGCTTTAATGATTATAACGGTATACTCATGTTAAAAGGTAGGAACGCCAGGAATATGACTATTAGTGAGGTCAGGAAAAAAATAGCCTACGTACCAGAAGAAAGCAGTGTTTTTAATGCATCAGTTTACGAAAATATAAGATATGGGAATCTGGAGGCTGACTATAATGAAATCATGAAAGCTATGTGCCAAGCCGGACTTGAAGAGTATATAGAGGATGATAAGATCATCGATTTTGACTCTGGTGAAAATGGAGATAATCTATCAGGAGGATTAAGACAAAGGATAGCTCTAGCCAGAGCATTCTTAAAGGATGCTGATATTCTATTTATGGATGAACCTACTGCATCGCTAGATTCACTGACAGAGCGTCAGATTATGGAATACCTCAGAAATCTTGCAAAGAGTGGAAAGTCAATCGTTATGGTGTCCCATCGTGCATCTACAATATCATATGCTGACCGGGTCTTCCTATTAAAAGATAGTGAGATAAGGGCAGAGCATAATTTTAAAGATGTCAATGAATTGCTTGGAGAATCCTTTGCAAATATGTCTTAGGTTAAGGGGGAAATTTGTTGATGAAAAAGTTACTGTAGAAGTGAATATAAGTGTCAGTCAATGGTTTGTATGAAGTTATTGGGAGTTATAATGAGAAAGGGAAAAGCGAAGTAAAAATGAGGAGGATGTTGATATGATATATAGAACATTAGCAATGTTTCCTTCAGAAGATATGAATAAAACAGCTGAATTTTATGAAGAGAAAATGGGATTTAGAAGAGTGGATTACATGGAATCCAAGGAACCACATATCTGTCTATATCGTGGAGAAACGGAGATTATCGTAACGGGTATTACAAATGGTGCTTTATTAGTGCCTAATCGGGAACTCTATGGGTATGGAGAGGATGCATACTTTATCACAGATGAGCAGGACACTCTTTATGAGGAATTTTTGAAAAATGGTGTTGAGATTGTGGAATCACCCCATATGACGGATTACTTTAATTATGAATTCAAGGTCCGTGATATTGATGGAAGAGATCTGATATTTGGAAGAAAGCAGTGGATTGAATCAGATGATGATAAGATATGGGAAGAATTGTATTCCAGAGCAAAGTCGCTTATCAATGATAGAAGCCTAAGTCCATTAATGCAGGTAGGATCAGTTGCCGCGGCTGTTATTACCAAAAGTGGAAATATCTTTTGTGGAGTCTGTATTGACACAGCCAGTTCCTTAGGGATGTGTGCGGAGCGAAATGCCATGGCCAATATGATTACAAATGGAGAAAGTGAGATTTCCAAGCTGGTAGCCGTTATGTGGGACGGAAGTGTCGGAAGCCCATGTGGAGCCTGTCGAGAGTTTATGATGCAGCTTGGCAAAGACAGTAAAGAAATTGAGATTTTGGTGAATTTTGAGGAGAGAAAAACAGTCAGGCTGGGGGAACTCGTCCCGGATTGGTGGGGAGTCAAGTGTGAGTAATGAATGTATATTAACTTAGAGATAGAAGTTTCATTTTATAGAGATTAATCAACATAAATACATCAATCTATGGGTAATCTATCATTGGAGGTGAAGCCATGAGAATTAGAGATATAATGACTAAAGATGTTGCAACACTGAGGTCCGATGATACCATAGAGAGAGCGGCTAGGCTAATGAAACAATATGATGTAGGATCTATCCCTGTATGCACAGATGATAAAATAATTGGCATTATTACTGACCGTGATATTGCTGTAAGATCAGTAGCACCTGGACAGGTAAGCGAGCAAAGAGTGGGTGATGTAATGTCCACCAATCTAGTTATTGGAAATCCTGATATGGATGTGCAGGATGCGGCTAGTATAATGAGTGACCGTCAAATCAGGAGACTACCTATTGTTGAAAATAATAGCCTAGTTGGTATTGTCTCTTTGGGTGATATTTCTCTTGAATCTTCCACAAGGGGAAGTGCAGAGGAGGCCCTAAAAAACATATCTAAGCCTGGAGGAAATATAATATAGTAAGAGGGTTGTTTCAATGATTATAGGGGTATATGTGTATTGCTAAGATACGTATATACCTCTTTGATAAATTGAAAAGTGGTAAAAGCATATTCAAATATGGGTAAATTGATTATGGATATGGAGATATTAGTCTTCAATTTAAAAGGTTTGTACGATGATTTATGCTATATTTTCTAGCCTATTTATGTTACAATTATTTTATCGACAATATTTCGACAAAATACATTAGATGAGGTGAGACCTTGCCTGAAAATAAATCGACTTCTGAGACAACTAAGGTTAATATAGATAATTACCAGAAAAGAAAAAGGGTAAAGCGAATAAAAAATGGAATAATTATAACTCTTATTATACTTTTATTATTACCTACCATACTTTGTATAATACTTGGCATTAGACTTGCCAGATTACAGAGACAGGTAGATAATATTATTTCTTTATATACAAATGATTCTGAGTATAAGCAAAATTCTGATAAGGGACAATATGCCTATGCATCTGAATCAACGAATCAAGGGCAGAGTAATAATATGAGTGACTTCGGCAGTGACATAATTGACAGCGGTGATGTAACAGACAACAGTGGCGAAACAGGTAGCAGTGACATAATAAAGGACATTGATAATAACGATAATAATGACATAGAGTTTAATGAAGATAATTTCAATAATGAACTGAATATATATAAACCAGACCATACATATAATTTAGATAATAATACCCCCCCAGTTGAGGGTTTAGAAGAGGTGGAAGCCAAGGAAGCTGGTGATGATCCTATTGAAAAAGAAGATAAAAGAAGGGATCCAGAAGGTATATATTATGGTAAGCATGTTTATCTGACCTTTGATGACGGACCCAGTGAGGTTACAGATGAAATCCTTGACATATTAGAACAATATAATGTTAAGGCAACCTTTTTTGTAGTAGGCCTAACTGATGACAAATCAAAAGAACGTTATAGTAGGATAGTAAATGAAGGGCATACTCTCGGCATGCATTCCTATTCTCATAAATATAATGAAATCTATAATTCTGTAGAAGATTTTGATAAAGACTTTACAAAGCTATCTAAATTGTTATATGATACTACTGGATACAAACCTAATTTATACCGTTTCCCAGGTGGTAGTTATAACAAAGTAAGTAAGGTTAAAATAGAAGACCTAATCCATTATCTAAATGAAAAAGAAATGATCTATTATGACTGGAATGTATTAAATGGTGATGCTACAGGAATTGATTATACAAAAGAGCAAATGATAGATAATGTTTTAAATGGTGTGGCAGTTAAAAAGACGTCCATTGTACTTATGCATGATGATAAGAATAAAAGCAAGACTGCAGATATGTTACCAGAACTTTTAGATGCACTTATATCTGGAGGGGCTAAGGTTTTACCTATGGATGATACTGTTCCACTGATTCAGCAGGTAAAAGTTAATAGTGTAAAATAACATACATAGGGAGGTATTAGGCTTATGGGTTTTTTAAAGGATCTTAAGGAGGACTTTTCACAAGCAGTCAATGAATTGATTCCTGAGGATGGGGATGATGTAAATACCATAGATGAATCAGACCAGATGGTAAATACCTTGGATTCGGAGCTTGAGACTGATAACAAAAATGCAGAAAACGAAATGAAGGAATGGCTAGATGAGTTTACTATGGAAGATACATCAGATGAGGATAGTTCTGATGAGACACTCGATGAAAATACAGAAGAACTTGTAGACCAAGATATCCAAGAGGATGACAGCACATCGGATGATGACAATATTGAAGACGAAATATTAGATGAAGGTATGGAGGATGAAATCGAGGATATGAGTGAAAATGTAGAATTAAGTATTGATGAAAATGTTGATTTGGACTTGTTGGATGAGTTAAATGCCGAAGAAGACCATGTAGAAGAAGACAAGAAAAAAACTGAAAAGAAACTACGAGCAACATCGGTAGTCGATGAAGAGAATGTAACTATAATAAGCAAGGGAACTACTATCAATGGAAGCATTTCCTCAGAGGGATCATTGGATATTATGGGTGAAATAACTGGTGATGTAGAGTGTCTTGGAAAGCTTACTATTACCGGTAAAATTGTAGGTGATTCTACAGCAGCCGAGGTTTATGTTAATACTGAACGTCTTGAAGGTAGTATTAACAGTGAGGGAAGTGTTAAGATTGGCCTTGGGACAGTTGTTGTAGGAGATATTATAGCTACATCAGGAGTTATTGCAGGTGCAGTCAAGGGAGAGATTGATATTAATGGTCCTATAGTTATTGATTCTACATCAATAATAAAAGGGAATATTAAGGCGAAATCCGTTCAAATTAATAATGGAGCAGTGATAGAAGGCTTCTGCTCATTGTCATATTCAGATGTAGATTTAGATAATGTGTTTGAATAGGAAGTGTTTTTTGTCTATCCTTGTCTTGAAATTTCCAATTCTATGTGTTAAATTATTGAGGATAAAGCTTTTTAGCTATATCTAAAAAGGCAGATATGGAGGCATTATTCTATGAAAAAATTCAACCGTGTTTTATTAAAGCTTTCCGGCGAGGCATTAGCAGGAGACAAAAAAACCGGCTTTGATGAGGATACTTGTATTAGAGTAGCAAATCAGGTAAAGACATTAGTTGATGAAGGCATTGAAGTAAGCATAGTTATTGGAGGAGGCAATTTTTGGAGAGGCAGAAGCAGTGAAACTATTGATAGGACCAAGGCGGATCAGATAGGCATGCTTGCAACTGTTATGAACTGCATATATGTATCTGAGATATTTCGCTATGTGGGAATTGATACAAAGGTTTACACTCCGTTTTCCTGCGGTAGTATGACCAAACTCTTTTCTAAGGACCAAGTAGTTGCTGGTATGAAAAAAGGAGAAGTGGCATTTTTAGCTGGAGGAACGGGACATCCTTATTTTTCTACAGATACGGCCACAGTACTTAGGGCTGTTGAACTTGATTGTGATGTGATTTTAATGGCAAAGGATATTGATGGTGTTTATGACTGTGACCCAAAGGATAATCCCAAGGCTCATAAATATGAAAGTATTTCAATTCAAGAGATCCTGGATATGAAGCTTGGCGTAATTGATTTGACTGCTGCATGTCTTTGCCTTGATAATAAAATGCCTATGTTAATATTTGGCCTTGCCCAGGAGGACAGCATTATTAAAGCGGCACAGGGCAGGTCTAAGGGAACTAGTGTTGTAGCTTAATATAAACCATGATATTACAAGATAAGTAAAGCTTGTAAAAAGGTAAATTAATATAGTAAAATAAATTTGATGATAATAGGAGGGAAGATGTAATGGATGCAAGACTTGATCAATATAGTTCGAAAATGACGAAGACAATTGATAACTTGAAGGAGGAGTATGCAACAATACGGGCTGGTAGAGCAAACCCTCATCTTTTAAATAAGCTTAGGGTAGATTATTACGGTCAGCCGTCGTCTATACAGGCGGTAGCTAATATCTCTGTTCCTGAAGCAAGAGTTATTCAGATTCAGCCTTGGGAGACCAAGATGATTAAGGAAATAGAAAAGGCTATTATGACATCTGATCTTGGCATAACTCCCACAAATGATGGGAAGATAATTCGTCTTGTATTTCCTGAGCTAACAGAAGAAAGAAGAAAAGAGCTTGTGAAGGATGTTAAGAAAAAGGCTGAGAATGCAAAAGTAGCTATTAGGAACGTACGTAGAGACGCTAATGATTCCTTTAAAAAGATGAATAAGGCAAGTGAGATTTCAGAGGATGAATGGAAGCTTCTTGAAAGCCAATGCCAAGAATTAACTGATAAATATGTATCTGAAATAGATACAATTATGGAGGAGAAATCAAAAGAGATTCTCACTGTCTAGGTCGACATAAATTTATTGTAAAGCATGAAATATATTTGGGGTGTCCACAAAAGTATTATAGCATAACCCTTTTGGGACACCCTTTATATTGTGATAGGAAAGTTTGTCCTATTACAATTACAATATAAAATATAATAAGCATAATATATAAATTAAAGATTATTAGAATAAAATAAAATGCTAGATGGGTGTAATTATATGAGTGAAAAAAAGCTTAACATACCAAGACATGTTGCAATCATACTTGATGGTAATGGAAGATGGGCTAAAAAAAGAATGATGCCTAGAAATTATGGTCACTCTCAGGGAAGTAAGGTGGTAGAAAAAATCTGTGAGGATGCCTATCATATAGGAATAAAGTATCTTACAGTTTATGCATTTTCCACTGAAAACTGGAAGAGGCCTAAGGACGAGGTTAATGCTTTGATGAAGCTTTTAAGCAACTATCTTGATACAAGTATCAAAACCAGCCAGAAGAACAATATGAGGGTTAAGATAATCGGAGATATTAAAGGTCTATCAGAGGAAATACAAGAAAAGATTATTAAGCTGGAAGAGGCTTCAAAAAACAATACGGGTTTGAATTTTCAAGTGGCAATTAATTATGGAAGCAGGGATGAGATTATCCGTGCAGTAAAAACACTGTCAAGGGATTTAATAGAGGACAGGATTTTACTTGATGGTATAGATGAAGAATTATTTTCTAAGTATCTGGACACAGGGGGGACACCTGAACCTGATCTACTTATTCGTACAAGTGGTGAACAAAGACTATCTAATTTCTTGCTGTGGCAACTAGCCTATACAGAGTTTTATTTTACTGATGTTCTATGGCCTGATTTTAATAAAAAGGAACTATTAAAAGCTATTGAACATTATTCAGAAAGAAAGAGAAATTATGGTGGTATATCATAGATAATTATATACAAAAGATAAGATGGGAGATAAGAGTCTAATAAGCCCGTGTGGAGGTAAGAATATGTTTAAGACAAGATTAATCAGTGGGATTATCTTACTAGCTATAGCAATAACTGTAGTGGTATTGGGGGACAATGTACTTTTTGGCACTGTTCTAGTCATCTCATTGGTAGGTATGACGGAACTATATAAGATTATGAAGATAGAAAAGTCAATATTAGGAGTAGCAGGATATTTGACTGCCATAGCCTATTATTTCATGATATATTTTGAACTTCAAAAGTATCTATTACTATTGTTTATTTGTTTTCTCTTACTACTTATGGTCTTATATGTAATAAGGTATCCACTATATCGAGCTGAGCAGGTTATGACAGGATTTTTTGCTTTGTTTTATGTGAGTATTATGCTTTCATATATATATCAGGTACGTGTACTAGAGGATGGACATATACTGGTATGGTTGATTTTTATTGGGGCCTGGGGATCTGATACCTGTGCCTATTGCGTTGGTATGCTATTTGGAAAGCGTAAGATGGCTCCAAAGCTTAGTCCTAAAAAATCTATAGAGGGCTGTATAGGCGGAGTGGTTGGAGCGGCCTTGATTGGATATATTTACGCCTTAATTTTAGGAAGCAAAATGGTTGGTATAGATAATCCTCGTCTTTTATTTGCTATAATCGGAGCTTCAGCCAGTGTGATTTCACAGTTTGGTGACCTGGCTGCTTCTGCTATTAAAAGAAACTTTGATATAAAGGATTATGGTAGCCTTATTCCTGGACATGGTGGAATACTTGATAGGTTTGATAGTATAATTTTTACTGCACCAATAGTGTATTATTTATCAGTATTTTTCTAAGGGAATTATAAAAAAGCCCATATTAAAGTCACAATATGAACATAATTGCATGTTAGAATAGATAAAATTTATAAAAAGCCTATAAATATGTATAGCTTTAGTTTAATAAGTAACGTCTGTAAGGTGGAGGACATAATGAAGAAGATAGCCATACTTGGGTCTACTGGCTCCATTGGAGTCCAGACCTTAGATATAGTCAGAGAACACAAAGATGATATACAGGTAAGAGCTCTTGTAGCCCATTCTAATATAAAGCTATTGGAAGACCAAATAAGGGAATTTATGCCAAGCCTTGTTTGTGTTTATGATGAAAAAAGTGCCAAGCTCCTTAGAGAAAATATTAAGGATATCCCAGTTAAAGTTGAGGCTGGAATGGAGGGTATAATTGCTTGTGCCACAGATGAGACAACTGATACAGTTGTAACTGCTTTGGTTGGTATGATTGGAATTTTACCTACAATTGAGGCGATTAAGGCAGGCAAGAATATATGTCTAGCCAATAAGGAAACCCTAGTAACTGCAGGTCATATTATAATGCCACTTTGTAAGGAGAAAGGTGTTTCCCTTCTTCCTATTGATAGTGAACATTCTGCTATTTTTCAGGCTATTCAGGGAGAGGAGATAAAAAGTGCACATAAGATCATCCTTACTGCCTCTGGCGGACCCTTTAGGGGTCTAAAAAAATCCTCCTTACAAGCTATTACCCCTAAGGATGCTCTAAAGCATCCCAATTGGAGTATGGGTGCAAAGATTACCATTGATTCTGCAACTATGATAAATAAGGCCTTGGAGGTAATGGAGGCTGTATGGCTTTTTGATTTGCCAATAGACCAGATTCAAGTTCTGGTACATCCCCAGAGCATTATTCATTCTATGGTAGAATATGTGGATGGTAGCATTATTGCACAGCTGGGTTTACCAGATATGAGACTTCCCATTCAATACGCTCTTTTTTATCCAAATAGAAGAACTATGAAGCTAGGAAAGCGATTAGATTTTGCTGGTTTAAAGCAGCTAACATTTGAAGAGCCTGACATGGATACCTTTTTTGGACTTAAATTAGGCATAAGTGCTGGTAAGCTTGGTGGGAGCATGCCTACTGTCTTTAATGCGGCAAATGAATGGGCTGTGGCAAGATTTTTGGATGGCAGGATTGGCTTTATGGATATACCTGACCTAATAAACAAGGCCATGGATAATCATAGGCTTATTAGTTCCCCCTCATTAGATGAAATTCTTAAGATTGAAAACGAGACATATGATTTTATAGAAGGAATAGTGGAATCTGGTAAATAATCCAGATTAGGAAAGGATATTGCTTATGAATATTTTTATAGCGATTTTTATGTTAGGATTAATTATATTTATCCACGAGCTTGGCCATTTCCTTTTGGCCAAGAAAAATGGTATTACCGTAACAGAATTTTCATTAGGCATGGGGCCTAGGCTTGCAAGTTTTGAAAAAAACGGTACTAGATATTCTCTAAAGTTATTACCCATTGGTGGTTCTTGCATGATGCTTGGTGAGGATGAGGACATAGAGGATGAAGGAGCATTTCATAAAAAGGGAGTAGGTGCTAGGTTTTCTGTCCTTTTTGCAGGTGCTTTCTTTAATTTTGTATTGGCATTTGTTTTAGCAGTGGTTATAATTGGTGTAGTTGGTGTAGATTATCCTCATGTGTTAAAGGTTGAGGAAGACTCAGCAGTTTATAAGGCAGGGCTTAGAGAGGGTGACAGGATAAAGAAAATTGATGGTAGAAGAATACATTTTGGTAAGGAAATAGATGCGTATTTATTCTTTAACCCTATTAGTGATGAACCCATAAAGATTAGTTATGAAAGGGATGGTAAGTCCTATACTACTTCCATAACTCCTGAGCAATTGCCAGCATACTATAAACTAGGTATTCGTTATGGTGGAAATGCTGAAAACGCAGTATTAGCTGGTATTGAATCTGGCTTTCCTTTCGATGAGGCTGGATTAGTTGCTGGGGATATTATAACAAGTATCAACGGTAGTCAGATTATAACTGGCCAGGACATGGTGGATTATTTTGCGGACAATCCAATATCAGGTGAAGTCATTGATATAACCTATCGCCGGTCAGGAGAGAAAAGTGATAGATCAGCCAGTATAAGTCCAAGATTGGTAGAGAATGATTATAGCCTTGGGCTTTCGTATAATGTCTATAGGGAAAAGGTTTCACCAATTAAGACTATAAAGAATAGCTTCTTTGAGGTTAGATACAATATTCTAAATACTATTGACAGTATTAGATACCTAGTATCTGGCAAGGCAGGATTAAAAGATATTAGTGGCCCTGTCGGTATTGTCACCTTTGTAGATGATATTGTAGACCAGACTAGGAGTGATGGAATAGGATATGTTCTACTTAACTTGGCTAATTTTGCGGTTTTACTTAGTGCCAACCTAGGCGTGATGAATCTTCTTCCTATCCCAGCCCTAGATGGAGGTAGATTGGTATTTATTATTATTGAGGCTATAAGAGGAAAACCTATTGCTAAGGAAAAGGAAGCCCTTGTTCATCTTGTAGGCTTTGCACTTCTTATGCTATTAATGGCAGTGGTTCTCTTTAATGATATTCAAAGGTTACTGTGATAATTTCAAAAGAGAGGTTGTGTATATATGCATAGAGATACTACTAAGAAAATATTGATAGGCGATAAGACCATTGGTGGAGCTAGCCCCATATTAATTCAATCCATGACTAATACAAAGACAGAAGATGTTGCAGGAACAGTGGATCAAATTAATAGGCTTACCAAGGCTGGTTGTGATATTATTCGCTGTGCAGTACCAAATTCTCAAGCTGCAGAGGCCCTAAAAGAGATAAAAAGCAATATATCCATACCCTTAGTAGCAGATATTCATTTTGATTACAAGCTAGCTATAGCAGCTATGGAAAATGGGGCAGATAAGATTAGAATTAACCCTGGTAATATTGGCACTGATGAAAAGTTAAGGGCAGTGGTGGATGTCGCAAAGGACCGAAATATCCCTATCCGTGTGGGAGTTAACAGTGGGTCTCTTGAAAAGGAGCTTATTGATAAGCATGGAGGTGTAAATGCCCAAGGACTTGTAGAGAGTGCTCTTAATAATGTTAAGAGAATAGAGGATATGGGCTATGATAATTTGGTTATTAGCATAAAATCTTCAGATGTTTTGATGTGTATCAAAGCCCATGAGCTAATTGCTAAGGAGACTTATTATCCTCTTCATGTAGGTATAACTGAAGCTGGCACTGTAAATGCAGGAAATATAAAATCCTCTGTAGGCTTAGGCATAATATTATATCAAGGAATTGGTGATACCATTCGTGTGTCTTTGACTGGTGATCCAGTAGAGGAAATAAAGTCTGCCAAGCTTATATTAAATACCTTGGGCTACCGAACTGGTGGAATAGATGTGATTTCTTGTCCTACCTGTGGAAGAACACAGATAGATCTTATCAAGTTGACTAGAGAAGTAGAGGAAATGGTTATGGACTTTGATCTTGATATTAAGCTTGCTGTCATGGGCTGTGTTGTAAATGGTCCTGGAGAGTCTAGGGAGGCGGATATAGGCATAACTGGTGGAAATGGGGTAGGTATGCTTATGAAGAAGGGTGAGATTATTCGTAGGGTTCCCGAGGAAGACCTACTTAAGGCTCTGAGGGAGGAACTGCAAAACTGGAATAGATAGGGGTAAATATCATGTTGTTTTTTGAAGCATTTGAAGAAATACACTGTGATGATAATGAGATAAAAAATCTTTTTGGCCAAACTGAGGTTGAAAGGGTTACTGCGTCCAGGAATAACAATATTTTGACTATTTATATAAAAAGCAAAAGATTGATCCATAGGACTAATATAAAAAAAATGGAAGAACTGCTTAATCGGCAGCTCTTTTTACATACTGGTAACAAGGCATATATCAGGCCTTTATTTGAGCTTTCTGAAGAATATGATTTAGATAAGCTCTTTTCAGTATACCGTGACAGTATTCTAGAGGAGCTTAAGGAGATAAGTATTGTAACCTATCATCTTTTTAATCAAGCGAAGATTAAGGTTCAGGAAGATGCTATCTTTATTAAGACCAAGGAAAACTGTGTGGCTGAGGATAAATTTACTAAGCTTAAGGACTATCTTATTAAGCTTTTTAAGGAAAGATTCAATTATGAAATAAGGGTAGAATGCCAATACATAAAGCCCAAGGAAGATATAAAGATAAGGCTACCTGCTTTTTTGAGGTCTGATGATGAGGATGATGAAGAAGAGACCCAGATTCCTCAATATGAGTTTGTTGCAGAAGGGACCTATAATTCAAATCCTAATAATGAATCTAAGTTTACCTCCAATGTTCCAAATACTAATAATGCAGATACGTCACAAACAAGTAATATGAATGGTAACTTATCTAATATTAGCAATGACGTAGTTAATGGAAAGACTTCTAATAACAGAAAGATTTCTAGGAATAAGGCGTCTGCATATAATAAGGGCAAGAGTAAATTTCGAAGATTACCAAAGGATCCTTCGGTAATATATGGTAGAAATTTTGAAGGCAACCCAACTCCTATTAAGGATATTATTGGAGAAATAGGGGAAGTTGTAATACGTGGAAAGGTACGAAAGCTTGAGCATAGACCCATTGGAAATGACAAGAGTTTAATTGTTTTCGCTTTTACAGATTTTACTGATTCAATTAAGGTGAAAATCTATTCTAAAACCATTGATGTTGATGATATATTGGAAGAACTTAAAGATGGTTGCTTCTATATGCTAAAGGGAATAGCTATGGCTGATACCTATGAGAAGGATATTACTATAGGTTCAGTAGTGGGCATTAAGACTATCGAGGATTTCACTAGCAAGCGTCATGACCTGGCACCAGTTAAGCGAGTAGAGCTTCATGCCCATACTATGATGAGTGATATGGATGCTGTTGTGGATGTGAAAAAATTAATTAGACGGGCATTTGATTGGGGACATCCTGCTGTGGCTATTACTGACCATGGTGTAGTCCAAGCCTTTCCAGATGCAGGTAATGCCTTAAATCCAAAGAGTTTTTCTGATCCAAAAGACCAAGCAAGGGCCAAGGAATTTAAGGTTATATATGGTATGGAAGCATATCTGGTAGATGATATCAAGGAGGTTGTAACAAACGGGCAAGGGCAAAGTCTACTAGAAGATGATTTTGTAGTATTTGATATTGAGACCACTGGCTTTAGTAAGATTAATGATAAGATAATAGAGATAGGTGCAGTTAAGATATCAAAGGGAGAGGTAATTGATACCTATAGTACATTTGTAAATCCCCAAATACCTATACCTTATGAGATAGAACAACTAACCTCTATCCGCGATGATATGGTGGTAGAAGCACCTATTATAGAGGATGTATTAGGTGAATTTTTAGAGTTTTGCGGGGAATCCGTAATGGTAGCCCATAATGCAAGCTTTGATATGGGATTTATTATTCAAAATGCCAATTCTATTGGGATAGATAAGCCATTTACATATATAGATACATTGGGCCTATCAAGAATACTCTTACCTAACCTTAGTAGATACAGACTTAATACTGTGGCTAAGGCTTTAGGGGTCAGTTTGGAGAATCATCATAGGGCAGTAGATGATGCTAATGCTACAGCAGAGATATTTTTAAAGCTTATTCCAATGCTTGAGGAAAAGGGTATTATTAATATTAATGATATTGATAAACTTGGGAGATTAGCTTCAGAGGCTATAAGAAAGCTACCTGCTTACCATGCCATTTTGCTGGCCAAGAATGATATAGGTAGGGTTAACCTATATAAGATGGTTTCCATGTCCCATATAGAGTATTATAGTAAGCGTCCTAAGCTACCCAAGAGTCTCTTAATGGAGTGTAGGGAAGGAATCTTGGTAGGGTCTGCTTGTGAAGCAGGTGAGGTATATAGGGCAGTACTAACTAACCAGTCAGAAGACCAGATTGAAAGGCTAGTGAAATTTTATGATTACCTAGAGATTCAGCCTCTTGATAATAATGAGTTTTTAATTCGTAGTGAGAGAAGTGATGAAAGAAATATTAACTCTAAGGAAGATCTCATTAAGATTAATCAAAGGATTGTTGATTTGGGAAGTGAGTATGGGAAGCCCGTTGTGGCAACTTGTGATGTACATTTTCTTGAACCAGAGGATGAGATATATAGAAGAATTATAATGGCTGGTAAGGGATTTAAGGATGCAGATATGCAACCTCCCTTGTATTTTCGTACAACTAATGAAATGCTAGAGGAGTTCTCCTATCTTGGTAGGGATAAGGCAGAAGAGGTGGTTATAACCAATACCCGTTGGATCAGTGACCAGGTTGAGAAAATATCCCCGGTTAGGAAGGATAAATGTCCACCTGTGCTTCCTAATTCCGAAGAGAATTTGAGAGCTATCTGTTATGAAAAAGCCCATGAATTGTATGGTAAAGAGCTTCCAAGCCAGATAAAGGACAGGCTTGAGCATGAGCTAGGATCAATTATATCCAATGGATTTGCTGTTATGTATATCATAGCTCAAAAGCTCGTATCAAAGTCAAATGAGGATGGCTATCTGGTAGGTTCTAGAGGGTCGGTAGGATCTTCATTTGTTGCTACCTTGGCTGGTATAACCGAGGTTAATCCTCTAGCACCACATTATTATTGTTTAAACTGCCATTATAGTGATTTTGATTCTGAGGATGTGCTAAAGTATGCAGGTAGCTCAGGCTGTGATATGCCAGATAAGAATTGTCCTGTATGCCATACCCCTTTAGAAAAGGATGGGCACGACATACCATTTGAAACCTTCTTAGGCTTTGATGGAGACAAGGAACCTGATATTGACCTAAACTTTTCTGGCGAATATCAGAGTAAGGCCCATGAATATACTGAGGAGTTATTCGGACAAGGTCATACCTTTAGAGCTGGGACTATTGGTACACTAGCTGATAAGACTGCATTTGGTTATGTGAAGAATTATTTTGAAGAGCGGGATATTCATAAGCGCAATGTGGAGATAGATAGGATAATCGAGGGTTGTGTAGGTGTAAGAAGAACAACAGGACAACATCCTGGGGGTATAGTCGTTCTTCCTCACGGTGAGGAAATTTACTCATTTACTCCTGTTCAAAGACCAGCAAATGATATGAATACTAAGACCATCACGACCCATTTTGATTATCATTCGATTGAGCACAACCTGCTTAAGCTTGATATTCTGGGCCATGATGACCCTACCATGATCCGTATGCTTGAGGATATTACTGGACTAGATGCGAGAAAGATTAGGCTTGATGAGGAGAAGGTATTGTCACTGTTTTCTGATACCAGTGCCCTTGGTATAAGACCTAGTGATATTGGTGGATGTGAGCTAGGTTGTCTTGGTGTTCCTGAGTTTGGAACAGATTTTGTAATGCAGATGGTTAAGGAAGCTAAACCCAAGACATTTTCTGACCTTGTACGAATATCTGGTCTAAGTCATGGTACGGATGTATGGCTTAACAATGCCCAGACACTGATTAAAGAAGGTACTTGTACTTTGGCTACCTGTATCTGTACCCGTGACGATATCATGACCTATCTTATAAATAAAGGGGTTGAGCCCAGTCTATCTTTTAAGATTATGGAGTTTGTTCGTAAGGGTAGAGGTCTTACTCCGGAGATGGAGGAGGCCATGCTAGCGGCTGATGTACCTGAATGGTATATTCGTTCCTGTAAGCAGATAAAGTATATGTTCCCTAAAGCCCATGCTGCAGCCTATGTAATGATGGCATTTCGAATCGCCTACTTTAAGGTCTATCATCCACTGGCTTATTATGCTGCATATTTTTCAATCCGTGCCTCAGCCTTTAACTATGAGCTAATGTGTCAGGGAAGGGAACATCTTGAGAATGTTATGGCGGATTACAAGCGTAGGTCAAGCACCCTTACTAAGAAGGAACAGGATACCTATAGAGATATGCGTATTGTACAGGAAATGTATGCCAGAGGCTTTTCCTTTGTACCTATAGATATATATAGTGCTGATGCCCACAGGTTCCAGATTATAGGGGACAAGCTTATGCCATCCCTAAGTTCCATAGATGGAATGGGTGAAACAGCAGCAAAGGGAGTAGTAGAAGGAGCTAAGCAGGGTAAATATCTATCAAGAGAGGATTTTAAGATTCGTTGTAAGGTAAGTTCTACAGTTGTAGATACTATGGCAAGGTTGGGACTTTTTGGAGACCTTCCCCAGTCTAATCAGATGTCCTTATTGGATTTTATATAGGTGTTCTGGATATATTGTCCAAATTGATAAAACAATTTGAAAAACTTTAAAATAACCCTTGCTTTTTGTTATGGAATGTTATATTATAAGTAATGTTCCAAGGCTCGTTGGTCAAGGGGTCAAGACGCCGCCCTCTCACGGCGGAATCAGGGGTTCGAGTCCCCTACGAGCTGTTATAGTGATAAGTCTAGTAAATAAGCCACTTCCAGGAGTTAGGGAGTGGCTTATTTGTTATGCAAAAAACACACTTATAACTACATGTAATACTATATATTAGAAAAAATGAGAATCATATTGTTGACAAGTGTATGTAAATAATATAACTTTGAACTATAAATTAAGTTTAGGATAAGCCAATTACATAGAACATAGAAAGCGGGGTATTGATTATGAAGCTTCTTAATAAAGGTAAAACCAAGGATGTCTATGCATTAGATAATGGTAATTACTTATTAAAGTTTAAGGATGATGTAACAGGAACAGATGGGGTTTTTGACCCTGGTGCCAATTCAGTAGGCTTAACCATTGAGGGTGCAGGAAAGGCAGGATTAAGGCTAACCAAGCTTTTTTTTGAAAGGCTTAGGGAGGAGGGTATTCCTACCCACTATATAGATTGTGATATTGATGCATTAACCATGACAGTTAAACCAGCTACTATGTTTGGCAAGGGCCTAGAGGTTATATGTAGGTATAGGGCAGTAGGAAGTTTTATCCGTCGTTATGGTTTATATGCTAAGGAAGGGCAAAAACTTGATGCTTTCATAGAAGTTACTCTAAAGGATGATGAACGACAAGACCCTCCAATTAATGAGGATGCTCTTCATATGCTAGGAATACTTACAAGAGACGAATATGCTATACTTAAGGACCTAACTGTAAAAATATGCGACATAATAAAGAGTGAGCTAGCTAAAAAGGATATTGAATTATATGATATTAAGCTGGAATTTGGACGAATTGGTGAAGATAATCATATAGCCTTAATAGATGAAATCTCTGGTGGTAATATGAGAGCCTATAAAGATGGGCAATATATAGAGCCACTGATGTTAGAAAAGTTGATGATAAATTAGTATTTTATTAAATAAAAAAGACTCAGATTAAATCTTTCTGAGTCTTTTTTAAAAACACTTGTCACATATAATAGAAAAACATATAATAATATGTAATAGAGCTTGGAATATACAGGGAGGGAAGTGTTATGAATAAGTACACGTCATATCAATATGGGTCAAATTATGATCCCAATAGTATGGATAATATGCTAATGGGTGGTGAGGAGGTTCTTTGGAGAGGTAAACCAAAGAAAAATGCATTTGTGATGAATAGAATAATTAAAATTCTACCAATTGCACTTATATGGATATTATTTGATGGAATTATGATTGGAGCCATGATAATTACAGGTGCAATTAGGGAAATGTTATGGTTTGCAATACCCTTCTTTGCCTTTCATTTGTTACCAGTCTGGGTATGGCTTGGCAATGTAATTAGTGCAAGCAAACGGTGGAAGAACACAGAATATGCAATTACTGACAAGAGAATAATATTGAGAGACGGATTGTTTGGCTATAATTTTAAAAGTATTGATTATGCGGAAGTAGATCATGTTAATATACGAGTAGGCTTTATTGATCGTCTACTTAAGGTTGGGGATATCCATATTACTGTAAGTGGCAAGACAGATAATAATGTCATTCTTGATATTGAGCAACCTTTTAGTGTTTTTAAAATGCTTCAGAAAACGGTACTAGATATTAAAACAGATATTCATTATCCAAATGAGCTTAGACCTAAGGTTAATCCTGGATATAATACTCAGTATAGGAATTTCTGATGGGATGGAAATGGTATAATAGTAAAATGAAGAGATTAGTAACTTAAATAAAATACTTATCAAGTCAAAGTCCATCTATGATGGACTTTGTTGTATGGTAAAAAAAAGCAAGTATACTTGTTCTAAATATTTAATTAAGAAACAATTAAATATTATTCAAGGTAGTTGTTTTATTATTGAATTGTGATAGAATGTGTTAATATGTGTAAAAAATATTGTTATTCTTTTGCATAGTTGAATAATAGATATTCGAAAGGAGATTTTATGCTTCAAATTAAAAATGTTCATAAAAAATATATAACTGGAAGTCTAACGCAAAATGCTCTTAATGATGTCAGTTTAAACTTTCGAGATAATGAGTTTGTAGCCATCTTAGGACCTAGTGGATCAGGTAAAACCACCTTACTCAATGTTATCGGAGGTCTAGATCGATATGACAGTGGAGATATGATTATAAATGGAATTTCAACCAAAAAATATAAGGATAGAGATTGGGATTCATATAGAAATCATACCATAGGCTTTGTATTTCAAAGTTATAATTTGATTCCTCATCAGTCCATACTTGCCAATGTTGAGCTCGCATTGACTATTTCAGGTATTTCCATAAGCGAGCGAAAAAGGAAAGCCAAGGAGGCACTTACTAAGGTGGGCCTAGGGGACCAACTTCACAAACGTCCAAACCAGATGTCTGGCGGACAGATGCAACGTGTTGCGATTGCCCGTGCTCTTGTAAATGACCCCGACATACTTTTAGCTGATGAACCGACCGGTGCCCTTGACTCAGAAACAAGTGTACAGGTTATGGGGCTTATTAAGGAGATTGCCAAGGATCGTCTTGTAATTATGGTTACTCATAATTCAGAGCTTGCCGAAGAATATGCTAATAGAATTGTAAAGCTTAAAGATGGTAAAATTATAGATGATTCCAATCCATATGAAGTTGATGAAGCCGAATTAGAAAACCCTGAACATAAAAACATGGGAAAGGCATCTATGTCCTTTATGACTGCCCTATCCCTTAGTTTTAATAATCTTCGAACAAAAAAGGGTAGGACCATCCTAACCTCCTTTGCAGGATCCATTGGTATAATAGGTATCGCTCTTATACTTTCTCTCTCTACTGGTGTAAATACTTATATAAATAATATTCAAAAGGATACAATGGTATCTTACCCTGTTATAATTGAAGCCCAATCAATTGACATAAGCAGTATAATTTCTATTGAACCAGATAAAAGAGAAAGAGACTTACATGAGCTAGATGGTGTATATTCTAATAATATAGACCTGGAGATGGTAAGTAAATCAACCTCCAGTATAAAGAAAAACAATCTTTCACCTTTCAAATCATATATTGAAGATCCTAATAATGAGATTCATCAATATATTGGCGAAAACGGCATAGTTTATTCATATAATGTATCATTCGACACATATAGCTATGATCCGGAGGGTGAAATCCTGAATACAGACGGTAGTGAGTTTAGACCTAATTACGGTTACGGTATGATGGGTGGAAGTGAAATGCCAATGACTATGAGTATGTCATTGAAAAATTTCAATGAGATCCTACCTGGCTCTGGTGATAATATCATAAGTCATGCTATAAAAGAAAATTATCATATTCTACACGGTGACTGGCCTACAGAATTTAACCAATTACTCTTAGTGCTTGATAAAAACAACGAGGTTCCCCTAACAGTTCTTTATGAACTGGGGCTTTTACCAGCAAGTGAATATAGGGAAATATTAAAGAAAATAGAAGCTGGTGAAGAAATAAAATTCGAGACACACAAATGGACCTATGATGAAATTCTTAATCAAAGCTTTTATATGATACCTAGCAGTGATTATTATGTGGAAAATGAGCATGGATTATTTGATTATGTTAAAGAGGATAAAGCGAAGCTAGCTGATTTGATAGAAAATGCCGTAGAACTTAAGATTACTGGTATTATCCGTCCCAAAGAGGATGCCTCTTTTACTCCAATTATAGGTAAGGTGGGATATACTAAGGCCCTAACCGACTATATTATAGATTATACAAATAATAGCCCTGTTGTAATGGCACAGGAAGCAAATCCGGATATCAATATATTAAATGGTTTGGCTTTTATACCAAAAGATGATAAAGAGAAGATTGCAGATACTGCTGAGTATTTGCAAGGTCTTGGCATATCTGAGAAGGCAAATTTATTTAAGGACATTCTGAAAATGATGTATTCAGCTGACCCTGAGACTGCTGAAATGATGCTTAGCCTTGGAGAGGCAGAGCTGGCTGCTACATTTGATGAATATTTAAAAGAACCAGATGATGATTCTTTACTTATGTTTTATGATTCCTATGTTTCACCAGGTTCATATGAGGATAATATGACAGCATTTGGTTTTGTTAGTCTTGATGCACCGTCCGCTATAAGTCTTTACGCTGATAATTTTGAGAATAAGGATGCTATTGCAGCAAACATTGAAGAGTATAATAAAACTGCTAGTGAGGAAAACTATATCACTTATACGGACTATGTTGGATTACTTATGTCATCCATTACAACAATTGTAAATGTTATTTCCTATGTATTAATAGCATTTGTGGCAGTATCACTTGTTGTATCTTCAATTATGATTGGTATTATTACATTTATATCAGTCCTAGAACGTACAAAGGAAATAGGTATCCTTCGTGCTATAGGTGCTTCCAAGAGAAATATTTCTCAGGTATTTAATGCAGAAACCTTTATTGTTGGACTGTTTGCCGGGTTAATTGGAGTAGGTATTACCTTATTACTACTGATACCAGCAAATTCAATAATTCATGCAGTATCAGGTACTACAGCAATTAATGCATATCTTCCTGTATGGAGTGCTGTGATATTAGTTTTATTAAGTATGGTCTTAACCTTAATTGCTGGACTAATACCTTCTAAAAAGGCAGCTAAGAAGGACCCAGTTGAGGCACTAAGAAACGAATAGATAAAATCATAATAATATGTTAAGCCACACTCAAGCTTATTTTGCTAAATGAGTGTGGCTTACTTTATATACCCATGTTTGGTAAATAGTCTTCTTGTATTTATTTAAGATTAAGATTTAATTAATAAATTTAAATATAATTGAAATATATGATGATATATGGTAAATTGATTTAGAGTAAAAAATAAACATAGAAAGGAAGATATAACTTGAATTTAAAGAAAAGAATTATGATTTTACTAACAGCAGTTTGTATGATTATTACGACTGTTGTGGGCTCTCCAATAATGGTGTCTGCTGAATCCATATCTGCAGTGCCAGAAATAGGAGACGAGATTTTTGGATTTTCTATAACAGATACTAGTTTTGACGAAGCAACAAAATCCACTAAAATCCAGTTTGAGCACATTCAAACAGGTGCAAAACTACTAGTTATAAAGAATAAGGATGTGAATCGTGGTTTCTCTATTAAATTTAACACTCCACCTGATAGCAAGGGAGTTAACCATATTTTAGAGCATTCTGTTCTAGGAGGTAGCGAAAAATATCCTTCAAAAAATTCTATTTTTGACATAGTAAATACTACCTATGTCTCATTTGCCAATGCATTAACCTATCCCAATATGACCTTGTATCCTATATGCTCACAAAGTGAAAAACAGCTACTTAAGTCCGCTGATATATATTTGGATGCAGTCTTTAATCCTTTGATTTTATCAGACCAAAGAATATTTGAAAGAGAAGGCTGGCGTTATGAGTTGACTGATGAAGCATCTGACCTAGCCTATAATGGAATTGTATACAATGAGATGCAAGGTATCATGGGAAATATATCTTCAGTTTCTATTGCTAATGCTAATAAGACGATTTTCCCCGACACTGACCAGGGTAATTATTCTGGCGGATATCCTAGTGATATATTAAGCTTAACCTATGAAGAACTACTTGATACCTATAACAAATATTATCATCCATCAAATTGCTTTATCGTTTTATACGGCGATCTTGATTATGAGAACTTCTTAGAGATGATAGATAGGGATTATTTATCATCATACGATAAAAAGACAATTTATATTGATAGAAAAGTTCAAGATCCATTTGAAAAACTAGTGGAAAAAACCTATGTCTTCCCAGTGGCAGAAGGAACTGACACCAATAATAAAGCAGTAATTGACCTTGTATTTGCAGTAGACGATATAAAGGAACTAGGCTTGGAAAACTTTATGAGTTTAAATTTGGCACTTTCTCTTCTTGATTTGGAGAGTTCTGACCTTAAAAAGGCATTGATGAATAGCCAGATAGCAGACTCATACTCAATGCAATTGGATTTATCAACCTACCAACCTACCATACATTTTATAGCTTCAAATGCTGACCCATCCAAGAGTAAAGAGTTTTATAAATTAATAATGGATGAGCTAGGCAAGATAGTGAAAAATGGATTAAACACTAATCTGGTTAAGTCCTCATTACGGTCCATGGAATTTCAAGAGGAGATAGGTAGTGGAAATGCAGTAAATGATCTTGTACTTGCAAGTCTATTTGACAATCTACTAGATAATCCTCAAGAGGATTATTTATCTTATATTAGAATAATAGCAGATAAACTAGATGAAAATGTATTAGAAGAGACTATTAAGAACCAAATATTGGAGAATAAACTAGTTGCTCTTACAGTAACTAAGCCAGAAGCTGGCCTGCTAGAAAAAAACCAGATGGAGATTGCTGAAGGGCTATCTGATGTGAAATCAAAGATGACAAAGAAAGAAATTAAAGCCCTTGTCAAAAAAACAGCCGATTTTAATATATGGAATAGTCAGTCAACCTCAGACGAGGTACTAAAATCATTACGGGCAGTAAACCTTAAAGATATATCTGTTGACTTCAAGGAACGTAAAATTGATGAAACGACTGTTGACGGAGTTGATTTATGGAGTGTGGTAGCGGATGTAGATGAACTTAGTGCAGTGCAGATGTATTTTGATATGAGTCATCTTAGTAAGGAAGAACTTATGTACCTGAATTTCTACAATGATATGTTGAATAATGGTATGAATACAAAGAATCGCAGTGAAATGGAAGTTATGGATGATGTAACTTACTTGCTAGATGGTCTGTCAACATCTATAGAGATAGTAGCTGATGACAAGGAAGATAAGTTAGCACATCCTGTTTTCTCATTAGCCTATTATGGATTTAAGAATGAATATGACCAGTCCTTTGAATTGGTATATGATATATTGATGCAATCTGATTTGGAGGATATCTCCACATACGGAAAGAGAACAATTGCGAATATTAAGGCTAATTATGATATGCAATTTGCAGAGCCATTCTCTATAATGCAGTATCGCGGATTGGCATATTCAAGTGCAAAATATAGATTAATGAATTATCTATATGGACTTGATTACTATAACTTTGTATTATCATTGGAGAAAGATATTGAAAATGATCCAGTAAAGGCATATCATAAATTGTTTATAGTAAGAGCTAAAGCGTTTAGGCATAATAAGGATAGGCTAAGTGTCTTATTTGCAGGTGATTCTGATGCTATAGATAAGTTTAAAGCCTCTATGCCATCATTTACAAGTAAGTTTTCAGAAGGAAGGTTCGCTGCTGAGACCTATACATTACCAGCACCTGCTAAGAGAGAAGCAATATTAATAAATTCTCCTGTACAGTATGTATGTGCTAATGCAAGCCTGTCAAATAATGAAGTACCATATAGCACTAAGGGTCAAGTAATTTCTACTATTTTAAACAATCTACTGCTTACACCTGAGATTAGACTTAAGGGTGGAGCATATGGGGTAGGGGCAACAATTTTAGATGACAACTACCTAGTATATACCTATAGGGATAGTAATTTTGTGAACTCCTTAAATATAATCTCTGCTACTGATGAATTTTTATTATCAATTGAACCATATATGACCAAAGAAACACTTGATAGTTATATACTATCATTATTAGGTTCAGTTAATCAAAGTAGTGGTGAAATAAACGACGCATTAAATGTTATAAGGGAAAAATATTATGGTGTCACTAGACAGGATAAGATAGACAGGATAGAGGAAATGAAAAACACCTCAGTTTCTGATATTTTAATCTATGCTGATTATCTGTCAAAAATGAATGAGGATTTAAACTATGTTGTTGTAGCTTCACCAGCTACAATAGAACAATATAAAGACCTATTTGATTCTATAATAAGCTTAAGGTAAGCGTTAGCAATATAATTAATATCAAAGCCTATAAGTAGGCCTACAATAAGTTAATATAAGGAGCTGTCATATTTGTGATACGACCCCAAAAGTTAGTCCTAAAAATCTAAGGATTGGGAGGTCGGTTCAATATGACAGCTCCTTATTATACTCTATTAATGCTTTTACTTTGTTTGATCAAAACCTATAAAGTTAGAAAAAACTTATTATCAGCATAAACTTACCTCTTGTATTAAAAAAATCACCTCTTATATTATAGCTATTTACAAAAGCTTATTATTTTCATTATAATGGAGACATGGAGATGAGGAAATGAAGGTAAGAATTGAAATTGATGAAAATATGAATAATGATGAAGTAATAATCCGTTGTAGCAAGTTGGATGAGAGAGTTCAAAGGGTATATGATACTATTATGGATATTACTAAGGGCTCTAGGCATCTTATGTTGTACAAGGGGAATGTAGAGTATTATTTGCCTTTGAATAATATATTGTTTTTTGAAACATTCGACAGCTGTATCAGTGCACATACAGTTGATAATGTTTACCAAACTACATATCGCTTGTATGAGCTAGAAGAACTACTTCCTGGAAGCTTTATGAGAGTTTCTAAATCAACTATAATAAATTTAAATCATATCTATTCAATTTCAAGAAACCTTACCTCCTCAAGTGAAATACAGCTAATGAATACTCACAAAAGGGTTTTTGTCTCAAGGCATTACTATAAATCATTGAAATTAAGATTAGAAGAAAAGAGGAAATGCATATGAATAAAAGAAATGTGTTTTGGGGTCTCCTAATGATCCTAGCAGCTGTTTTAATCATTATGAATCAATTTGGCTTTTTTGCAGGTGTAAGTATATTTGATATCGTTGTTACAGTTATTATGATAGGCATTATTGTAGTTAGTCTTAAAAGAATAAATTTTTGGGGTATATTATTTCCATTAGCAATTATAGTGATAATTTACTCCGAGGAATTAATGCTTACTAACTTTACATCATGGCATATATTATTGACTGCATTTTTAATAAGCCTAGGTCTTTCTTTGGTATTTAATAAAAGTGGATTATTTTGGATTCATATTAATAGGAAAAACAGCTTTAGTAGTAATGTAGTAAATGAGCAGGATGGTAAGAGTATAGATTGTACGACAAGCTTTGGAGAATGCATTAAATATGTTAATACAGAGAATTTTGAAAGAGCAAATATTAAGTGTTCCTTTGGAGATGTAAAGGTATATTTTGATAATGCGAAAATTCCATCTGGAAGGGCAGATATTTATTTGGATGTTTCCTTTGGAGATGTTGACTTATACATTCCTAGAGACTGGAATGTAGTAAATAAAACTCAAGCCTTCTTTGGAGACGTGGATGCTAGGATGAATAATGCACTTAATCCGGATTCTCCTATTCTAACGATACATGGTAATGTTAGCTTTGGAGATGCAAAGATAATATATGTTTAATTAATGCTTATAGCTTTGGCCTATACCAAGTGATAGAATTAAACGATTTTACAGTAAGGACTCCCCATGATAATATACAATCAATTACTATGAACCATATAATTAACGGATGAATTATGAAATTAATTATATCATTAGAACTTATAAAAAATTGATTGTGGAGGTAAATATTATGGGAAAGAGATCATACCAAGAAAGAAATTTAAGATTTGAAACTTTACAGTTACATGTAGGCCAGGAAGAGGCAGATCCAACTACAGATGCCAGAGCGGTACCAATATATCAAAGTGCTTCATATGTATTTAAAAATAGTGACCATGCTGCTGCAAGGTTTGCCCTTCAGGATGCTGGCAATATCTATTCAAGACTTACTAATCCGACAAATGATGTTTTTGAAAAAAGGATTGCAGCCCTAGAGGGAGGAGTTGCTGGCCTGGCTGTTGCATCTGGAGCCGCAGCTATATCCTACACTATACAAAGTCTCGCTCAAAATGGTGACCATATAGTATCAGCTAAAAATATTTATGGGGGTAGCTACAATCTTCTTGCCCATACACTTCCAGCCTATGGAATAAGCACCACATTTGTTGATCCTTTTAATTATAAGGAAATTGAGGATTCGATAAAGGACAATACCAAGGCAGTATTTATTGAGACCCTGGGTAATCCTAATTCAGAGGTAGTTGATATCGAAAGGATAGCAAGGATAGCCCATGCTTATAAGATTCCTCTAGTTGTTGATAATACCTTTGCAACACCCTATCTTGTTAGACCTATAAACTATGGGGCAGATATTGTAGTTCATTCAGCCACTAAGTTTTTGGGAGGACATGGAACTACAATTGGAGGAGTAATTATAGATAGCGGCAATTTTGATTGGGAGGCTAGTGGTAGGTTTGCATCCCTAACCGAACCAAATCCAAGCTATCATGGTATAAGCTTTACCAAGGCTGTAGGAAGATTAGCATTTATAATTAAAATAAGGGCTATATTATTACGAGATACTGGGGCCAGCCTATCTCCCTTCCATTCTTTCTTATTCCTTCAGGGGCTTGAGACCTTATCCTTGAGAGTAGAAAGACATGTAGAAAACACCCTAAAGGTAATTGAGTTTCTTAATTCTCATCCTCAGGTAGAGGCTGTCAATCATCCTTCTGTTTCAAAAGAACCTGAACAAAAGGACCTATATAATAAATATTTCCCTAAGGGAGGTGGCTCAATCTTTACCTTTGAAATAAAGGGTGATGACAAGAGAGCCAAGGAATTTATAGATAATCTTGAGCTGTTTTCACTTCTGGCTAATGTTGCAGATGTAAAATCCTTGGTTATACATCCGGCTTCAACAACTCATTCACAGCTTAGTCCTAAGGAACTTGAGAACCAGGGTATTAAGCCAAATACAATAAGGCTATCAATTGGAACAGAGAATATAAATGACATTATTGAGGATCTTGATGAGGCATTTAAAGCTCTTGATTAAGTTATAGATGATAGTATAATTATAAGGGCATACAATTATAAATATTAGATAAGACTATATTGCAAGAATCAACCTATACGCTACAGCTTAAAAGGCTTGGAGGGAGGAAAAAATGACTATACAGCAATTGAAATATGTTGTAATGGTGGCTAATGTTAATTCTATTAACGAGGCTGCAAAAAGGTTATTTATATCTCAACCAAGCCTGTCAGCTGCCATAAAGGAATTAGAGGATGAGATAAATATAAACATTTTCACCAGAAGCAATAGGGGGGTTACTATAACTGCTGAGGGTGAGGAGTTTCTAGGTTATGCGAGACAGGTTCTTAATCAGGTTGAACTTCTTGAGGATAAGTATCTTGACGGTCATATTAAAAAGAAGTTTGCTGTATCTACCCAGCATTATTCATTTGCAGTAAAGGCTTTTGTTGAGATGGTAAAGAGTTTTGATATGAACGAATATGAATTTGCTATTAGGGAGACAAAGACCTTTGATGTTCTTAATGATGTAAAGAATGGTAAAAGTGAAATAGGTATCCTGTATTTGAATGATTTTAATGAAAAGATACTATCCAAGTTAATAAAGGAGTTTGGTCTTGAGTTTCACCAGCTTTTCCAATGTAAGGGTTACGTATATCTTTGGAAGGGACATCCTTTGGCTAAAAAGGAGATAATTACTATGGAGGAACTTCAGGATTATCCATGTCTCTCCTTTGAACAGGGAGAAAATAACTCATTTTATTTTGCAGAGGAAATCCTAAGCACATATGAATACAAAAAAACTATAAAAGCCTGTGATAGGGCAACTATGCTTAATCTAATGGTAGGTCTATATGGTTACACCTTATGTTCTGGTATAATATGTGAAGAATTAAATGGAAGTGATTTTAAGGCTGTTTTACTAGACTCAGATGAAATAATGCGGATAGGATATATTAAGCGAGAGTACTCGAGTCTTAGTGATATTGGTAGTCTCTATATTGAGGAGCTAGAAAAATATCTAGAGTCAAATGGTGTATTTGTATTTAGTAAGTAATATAATATAGTATTGAATAGACTGCATTAAAGGAATTATCCTTGGATGCAGTTTTTTATGTAATATGAAAGTTCATCCTATTAGTTGTTGTAGTTGGAAAAATAATGTATAATTATCTTATATTAAGAAATTATCATATGCATTTAGTTCATTCCATGGTTGTAGTTTGGAGGAGGTATTCCATGAGGAGGATTGGCCTATTAATTATTATTGGATTATTACTACTTGGCTTTACGGGATGCTCAGTAAATACTAGTAATGAAAATAATATGGAAAAGGAAGATGAGTATGGTGAAATAGATGATGAAGTAGTCGACTCAGCAGATCCCCAGGTAGAAAAAACATTCTATGAATCATCTCCTAGCCAGGATAAAGATGTACATGTTATAAATATTTGGATTCCCTGGGATAGTTATGCAGATATAATTAATTTGTTTATAGACACACACCCTGACTTTCCCTATGAGCTTCGTATAACAGATTTACATCAAACCAACTTTGACATTGATTGGGAACTTAGTGACACACTTAAGAACAATGGTTCTGGGAGATTTGACCTACCTGATATATATATTGTAGATATGGTCTATGCCAATCGATATACTCAGGGAGACAATTATCAATATGCTGCTGATTACAGGGATTTAGGTATTGATGTAGATAAACTCTTAGTGGAGGCATCCATACCCAAGTATTTTATTGATTTATGTACTAGCCCAGAGGGTAAATTAGTAGGCCTAGGTTATGAAAACACCTGTGAAGCCTTTATATATCGTAGGTCAATTGCTAAAGAAGTGTGGCAAACTGATGATCCTGAAATTGTCGAGACTATTATTGGCCCTGGATGGGAGAAGTTTTTTGAGGCGGCAAAGGATTTAAGTGCTAAGAATTATAGTATTTGTTCAGGAGTATTTGACATATGGAAATCAGTAGCAAATAGTGCTGATGAGAGTTGGCTAGTAGATGATAAGCTTTATATTGACCCTAAGCGAGAAGAGTTTATAGATTTAGCAAAGGAACTTAAAGAAAATGATTTTACTAACAATACTAGAACATGGGATGATGAGTGGTATATAGATATGAAAGGGCAAGGAGATAAGGAGGTATTTGCTTTCTTTGGCCCCTTATGGTTTGTTGAATATGTTCTTAGTCCTTCTTGTGGCGGTGAGAATATAGGTGAAGGAACTTATGGTGACTGGGCCATATGTAAGCCTCCAATGGGATCTTATTGGGGAGGTTCTATAATTTTAGCCCACAAGGATACGAAACATAAGGAGGCAGTGGGAGAGATTATCAAATGGATAACTCTTGATACATCAGAAACAGGTTTTCAATATCTATGGGCTAATGGAGCGGATTTAGAAATTGTAAATGGAGTGCCTTTATCAGTAAGAGTAGCAAATAATTTTGATGAAGGAATGGATCTTCTTGGAGGGCAGGATATATATGATGTATATACATCAGTCGCAGAGTTTACAAGAGGAGATAATATTTCTATGTACGATGAAAGCATAGACCATCATTGGCTTACCCAGGTGGTTGAATATATAGATGGAAACAAGTCGAAAAAGCAAGCAATAGAAGATTTCAAACAAAATATATATGATAGGGCTGATTATTATGGCATAGTTTTAGAGTGATGAGTTTATATTTGGAGGAGGGGGGTATCTACTTGAAGAAGCTAGCATTATTATTAATTATAGGATTAGTTCTTACATACCTAATAGCTTGTTCAAATTCTAGCAAAGAAAATGGAAGCAAAGAAAATAGCAATAATCCCATTGATAATGGAATTACTTCTGATAATAAGGAAACGGAAGTCTTAGACAATACTAATGGCTTAGAAGGATCTTCTGAAGATGATAAAGTAATTTATATAATGACTGCAAATGATGTATTTGATTATAATGACATAGAAAAATTTAAGGAATTGCATCCAGACTATGATTATGAATTTAAGATAATAGATTTGTCCATGGCACACCCAGGTTATGAGCCAATTCTTTGGGATTCATTAATGAATGATTCAAAAGAATATGGAGGTGTTCATGGGTTTGTAAAGCCAGATATTTATATTATAAATACGGACTATGCTATGAAATATATCCAAGGAGATGCCTATCACCTTGCTGCTAGCTACAAGGACTTAGGGATTGATATAGACACACTTATAAAAGAAGCCCAGGTTTCTCAGTATTATATTGATATTGGGACCAATCCAGAGGGTGAACTTATAGCACTTGGTTTTGAAAATATAGCTGGAGCATTTATATACCGTAGGTCCATAGCTAAGGAGGTCTGGGGAACCGATGATCCTTTAGTTATAGGCGATATCATAGGTCCTGGATGGGATAAGTTTTTCTTGGCTGCAGAAGATTTAAGAGAAAGAGGATATGGAATATGTTCTGGAATAGAGGATATTTGGCTTCCAGTAGAGTTTTCTTCCAAACAGCCATGGGTTGTAGATGGTAAGCTTTATATAGACCCTAACAGGGAAGCATACCTAGACCTGGCCAAAAACCTAATAGAAAATGATTATACTAACAACTCAAGGCAGTGGTTAGAAAAATGGTATATTGACATAGAGGGTGAGAGCGAAAAAGCTGTATTTGGCTTCTTTGGTCCTCCTTGGTTTCTTAATTATGTTCTTATGCCTCTTCTGCCTAATAGGCAAAATGAATGGGCAGTTTGCAATCCGCCCTACGGTTTTTTTTATTACGGCACAATGGTTTTAGCCCATAAGGATACTAAATATAAAGAGCTAGTGGGAGAGTTTATAAAATGGGTAACCCTAGATACATCAGAAAACGGTTATCAGTATCTATGGGCTAATGAATATCAAAGGCCGAACCCTGATGTTAAGAGGGTGGCTGCTTTGCCAGCAGTTATGGACGGTATGGATGGTAGCTTTGATTTTATTGGTGGACAGGATATTTATGAGGCGTATATATCCGCTGCAAAGCTTGCTAGAGGAGATAATTATTCTGTCTACGACTTAGAGATTGGAGTGTTGTGGAAAGAAGAGGTGCTTAAGTATGCAAGAGGAAAAAAATCACGGGACCAGGCTATTGATGATTTTAAACAAAAGGTAAAAGAAAAGTATGTGGACTTGATAGTGGAGTAGGAGATGAGATTGTATGAGAACGCTTTATTTGCTATCTATAATGATTTTATTATGTGGTTTGGCAGGATGCTCTTTAGGTAATAATAGGGAAAATAGTCTAGATAAGGATGATGAAATTGAATACATTAGTGACAGTGGATCTAATGGCCAAGATAATAATGAAGAGGTTGACTCGATAAATCCCCAAGAAGAAAATACTCAGGAAGAACTAGTTCCTACGAGTGAAGAAGAAAATGTTATCAATATTTGGTCTCTAATGGGTGATTTCACCAGTGTAATCAATGCTTTTATAAAATCCCATCCTGACTTTCCCTATGAAATTCGTATAACAGACCTTTCTCAAGCGAGCTATAGCTATGAAGTAGCTCTTAATGACACTCTTACTAATGGATCAGAAATCTTTGGATTAGACATGCCTGATATATATCCAGTAGAAATGTCCTATGCCTTTAAATATACTCAGGGAGACTCTTATCAATATGCTGCTGATTACAAGGATTTAGCTATTGATGTAGACAGGCTCCTAAAGGAGGCGTCTATACCCCAGTATTTTATTGACTTGTGTACTAGTCCAGAGGGCAAGTTAGTAGGCCTAGGCTACGAAAATACAAGTGGGGCCTTTATATATCGTAGGTCAATAGCTAAAGATGTATGGGGAACAGATGACCCCTCAGCTATAGAGGCTATTATTGGTCCTGGTTGGGAGAGGTTTTTTGAGGCGGCCGAGGAACTAAAGGAAAAAAATTATGGCATTTGTTCAGGGGTATTTGATATATGGCATTCTGTAGCAAATAGTGCCAATCAGGGTTGGATAGTAGATGATAAGCTTTATATTGACCCTAAAAGGGAAGAATTCCTGGAATATGCAAAAATACTTAAAGAAAATGATTATACTAATAATACTATACAATGGACTGATGAGTGGTATTTAGATATGAAAGGACAAGGAGGTAAGGAGATATTTGGCTTCTTTGGTCCTTCCTGGTTTGTTAATTACATTATGTCTACTTATAGTGGAGGAGGGACCCTAGGTGAGGGAACCTACGGTGACCTGGCCATATGCAAGCCTCCTGTTGGTTTCTTCTGGGGAGGAACTGTGGTTCTAGCACATAAGGATACGAAATATAAGGAAGCAGTTGGAGAGATTATCAAATGGTTAACTCTTGACACATCAGAAACAGGATTTCAATATCTATGGGCTAGTGGAGAGGATTTAGATATGGGAAAAGGAGTACCATTATCGGCCACTGTAGCAAAGGATTTAGAGGCAAGACTTGATATTCTTGGAGGACAGGATATGTTTGAATTGTATACATCAGCCGCAAAGTTTGTAAGAGGGGATAACCTTTCCGTGTATGATGAAAACATTGATGGTTTTTGGCGTTCAAATATTATTGAATATATCGAGGATAGAAAATCAAGTGATCAGGTTATAGCAGATTTTAAGCAGGCCGTGGATAATTATTTTGATAGGATTTTAGAGTAACAATATATATGGCTTGGTATTAAACATAATCAAGGAAAAAAGGAGACAGGGGGAGATAAGTAAAACCATCCCCTTGCCTCTTTTTCTTTTATTATACAGCATTATGACAGAAGGCAGCAATATTTTCAATTGGAATATCGCATATAGAACCGAGTCTACTGCAATGGTCTCGTTTGCTACCAGGTATAGCTCCACTGTTAACACCCTCAAAACCGAAAGCAGGGCCGTGTCCATCATGGTTACGGTTAATAGGGTCTGAAGGAGCTGATCCCTGCTCTGTCATTAATCTTACGAAATTATTATTAACAGACATTAGCACACCTGTAAAGCCATTGCCAGATGCACCACCACTAGTTGTAAAGATTGTTACAGTATCACCTATGAATTCATACATGTGTTTTGCTAAATTGGAATTGTAACCGTTGTTATTATAACCATTGTATCCGTTACAAAAGAATGACATATAATACCTCCTATTTAAAAAGCATAGATTTCACAAGCTAAATATTAGATGTGATACTAATATATTATGTATCATGGCGTAAAGAAGTGACACAATATGACAGCAATCGCTATAATTTTTATTTTTATATTATTAATACAAAACATACTAAAAATGATTAATTAAAATATAGTGCTAAAATAAATAACTAATGTTATAGTATGGGTAGGTCAAAAACTGGATGAAAAGAATAAGAGGTTATGATGTCAAAAATAATAAGGGTTTCACACATTGAGATAGAGGTAAACAAGAAGAAAATAAAGAATATGTATCTGAAGGTATCAAGGCAGGATGGAAAAGTTAGCGTATCTGCACCTTTAAGGACCAAGGATGATATTATTAAAAGATTCGTAGCTAGTAAACTTGACTGGATAGATAAACAAGTCAAAAAGTTTGAGAACAGGAAAAGCTTAATAGACCTAGAGTATAAACAGGATGAAATTCATTATGTTTGGGGAAAACCATACTCTTTAGAAATAAAGTATGAAAACAAAAAAGGTGTTGAGATTTTAGATGATAAATTGATTCTTGCAATACATAAGGACAGCACAATTATTCAGCGAGAGAAGCTCCTTATAGAATGGTACCGTAAGCAATTAAAAGAAAGGCTTCCAGACCTTGTTGAAAAGTGGGAGTATATTATTGGTGTAAGTATAGAGTCAGTTAGGGTAAGAAATATGACTACAAGATGGGGGACGTGTAATACAAGGGATAAGCGTATTTGCTTTAATCTTCAATTGGCTAAAAAACCATTAAGATGTCTTGAATATGTAGTAGTACATGAGTTAGTACATCTACTTGAGCCAAGTCACAATGTGGTGTTCAAAAATCATATGGACAAATACCTGCCTAATTGGAGAGAAATAAAAAGAGAGTTAAATAGTTAGGAGTTAGTAGGAGTTAAAAAGTTATCCAAATGTAATTGACAAATAAAAGATCATAGGATATTATGTATTTATAAATTAGAAAAGAGGTCGTTTATGTTAAGCATTGTAGTGATGGTGAATATTGCAAAATAAATATTTGTAGAGGGAAGATTCTAATACTCTAGAAGCTTGCCCTCGTGCTGGCTTTTTTGTGCTGGTATTTCTGTCTACAAGATGCTTAATATATTATATAAAACTGTTTTATAAGCATGATTGTTTGTCATGCTTTTTTATGTAATAGGAAATTGCCTCCTATCACATTAAGTACATGTAAAAGAAATCATGTCAAGTTTTATATATTGTTTATGGGATTTATTTACCATGGAGTATTATGCCTATTGTGCAGATCCATGGTTTTTTTACGTTGAATTACAAGTGGACGATAATACATTTAAGAAAGGATTTATATCATGGAGAGAATTATTAAGAAAATGGAAGATAAATATCTTGTTGATTCACTGGATTTTGTTGAAAAAGTCTTTACAGAATATGAGAATGAAAAGGAAGGTAAGCTGGTTAGGAAGTTAATTGTTGAAATAAGAAGCAAGAAATATTATATACCTGAACTTGAACTTATTATGGTAAATGAGGAAGATGAAATGCTAGGATATCTTATGTTTTCTGGATTTCATCTGGAGAATAGATATGAAGATGACTTACTGCTACTGTCTCCTGTTGCAGTAAAGACCAAGTTTCAGAGGCAGCATATTTCAAAAGACCTGATTGAGTATGGATTTGAGAAGGCAAAAAATATGGGTTATAAAGCTGTAATAGTTGAAGGGGACCCAAAAAATTATAGGTCTCGTGGATTTGTTACGGCTGCTGACCATAATATATTGCCTGGAAATACGGTTAATTTACCTCATATTTCTTGTCTTATGGTTAAGGAGCTAGTGCCAGGTGCCTTAATGAATATACGGGGTATAGTAGATTATAGTTTTTATAATATATTGCTAGAAGAGTGGTAAAGGAAGATGTTAAAATGATGCAAATAGAAAGAGATTTAGAATTTGATAAAATAAAAGAAATATGGATGAAAGAGGCTCTTACTGATTGGGCTAAAGAAGAGATTAAAAGTATTAGACCCTATATGTCAGAGGGTGAGCTTTTGACAAAGCTAAGAGATACAAGAGAGGCAAGGATTCTTATTGAAAACATGGGTAACCCGCCTTTGGTATCTTTATCAGGTATTAAGGACATGATTCTTAGTGCTAAGAAGGGTGAATGTTTAAGTGCTAGGGAGTTAGAGGAGATAGAAAGATCTCTTGTGGCAGTAAGAAGGCTTAAGGATTACCTATGTAGAGGAAAACAGTATGAACTATCCCTACCATATTATGAAGAAAATCTTAATGCTATAGAGAGTCTTAAAGAGACCATTCAGCTTCAAATAAGAAGTGGCAGGGTAGATGATTATGCTTCTAAGCTCTTAAGAAACCTAAGAGCTGATATAGACCGAGTAAAGGCTAAAATGAAGGAGAAGGCAGATAGTATAATTCGAGCAAATAAGGATTGCATGTCAGATACCTTTAGCACTTTAAGAAATGGTAGGATATGCCTTCCTGTAAAAAAGGAATATAAGCATAGAATAAGCGGAGGCGTAATAGATAAGTCCTCTACAGGAAATACTTTATTCATTGAGCCAGAATCAGTAGCCAGGTATTATGAGGAGCTTCAACTTCTCATAATAGATGAAGAAAATGAGGTACGTAGAATATTATACACCCTCACGGCTATGGTAATAGATAATTCAGACCTTATGGATGAGAATATAAGAATGATAGAAAAGCTGGATTTTATGTTTTCTAAGGGGAAATTAAGCTTAAAGCTTAATGCTGTCATGCCAATGATTAATACTGAAAGAATAATAAAACTAAAGGATGGAAGGCATCCCCTAATGGATGAAAAAATATGTGTGCCATTACAGTTTGAAATAGGAAATGGCATAGTTGGTGTGGTGATTACAGGTCCAAATACAGGAGGAAAAACTGTCGCAATCAAAACAGTTGCCTTAAATTGTATGATGGCCCAATGTGGACTTCATGTTACTTGCCGTGATGCTAATATATGCATGAATAGCAATTACCTATGTGATATAGGAGATGGACAGAACCTATCTGAAAACCTATCAACCTTTTCGGCACATATCTCTAAGGTGCTAGAGATTTTGAAAAATGTAAATAGGGATAGCCTTGTTGTTATGGATGAGCTAGGATCTGGTACTGACCCCACAGAGGGGATGGGTATAGCCATAGCCATACTTGAGGAGCTAAAAAAGAGTGGTGCATTATTCCTGGTTACCACACATTATCCTGAGGTAAAAAATTATGCAGAAAAGGAGACTAGTATTGTAAATGCAAGAATGACCTTTGATAAGGAAAGCCTAAGACCCCTTTATCAATTAGTTCTGGGTGAAGCAGGAGAAAGCTGTGCTTTCCATATATCTAGTAGACTTGGTATGCCAAAGTCAATGTTAGATACAGCGATTAAAGCGGCCTATGGAGACAAGATTCCAAAGGATCTCGAGTTTGGGACTACGAGTGTAGAATACAAATATAAATCAAGATCTACAACCCTTAAAAAGCCTAGTTTACCAAAGCTATATGTTCCTAAAGACAAATTTCAAATAGGTGATAGTGTAATAATATATCCTGATAAGAAAATAGGTATAGTATGTGAGCCTGTAAACGATAAAGGAGTTCTAAGGGTACAATTACAAAAGAAAAAGATATGGATTAATCATAAGAGGGTTAAGCTTCATGTTGCAGCTTCTAAATTATATCCAGATGATTATGATTTTTCTATTATATTTGACACAGTAGAAAACAGAAAACTTAGGCATAAAATGAGTAAAAAGCACATTGAGGGTGCAGAAATTATTTTAGAAAAAGATAATGGATAAAATAAAAATTCATCAAATGATTTTATAAGGATATTATGGTATAATTAGCAGTATAGTTTTATAATGGATAATAACTTCAATTAACAAATCCTGGTCACTTATGTAAAAAATAATATAAATATATATATTTATATAAAACATAAAATGAGAGGAGTCTAACAAAGTATGAAACTAGAAGGAAAGGTAGTTGTAGCTCAGGGTGGTGGACCGACAGCTGTAATAAACCAGTCATTAGTCGGAACCGTTCTAGAATCAAGAAAGTTTCAGCAAATAACAAAAGTATATGGTGCTGTAAACGGTGTGGAGGGTATTATCAACGAGGAATTCCTTGATTTAACACAGGAAACCACTCATAACCTAGAGTCGGTTGCTATTACCCCTTCTTCAGCCTTATTCTCTACCAGAGATAAGCCGGATGAAAACTACTGCCAAGAGATATTTAAGGTTTTTAAAGCCCATAATGTCAGATATTTCTTTTACATTGGAGGAAATGACTCTGCCGATACAGTAAGAATCGTAAACAAACAGGCAGAAGATTCAGACTATGAATTCAGAGCTATTCATATACCTAAGACAATTGACAATGACTTAATGATGAATGACCATACTCCTGGATATCCTTCAGCTGCAAGATTTGTTGCACAGTCATTTATAGGGCTTAATCTTGATAATCGTGCACTACCAGGAGTGCATATCGGAGTGGTAATGGGTAGAAATGCTGGATTTTTAACAGCTGCATCCTCAATTGCTCAAAAATATCCAGATGATGGTCCTCACCTAATATATCTTCCAGAGCGTGAATTTACTATGGATAAGTTCCTTAGAGATGTAAAGGGAGTATATGATAAATACGGTAGATGTATAATTGCTATATCAGAGGGTATCAAAGCTAGTAATGGAAAGCCTATTATTACAGAGTATTTAAAGGGCGAGGTAGATGCCCATGGTAATAGACAGTTATCTGGAACTGGAATGCTTGGAGACATTCTTTCAGAACAGATTAAAACAAAGCTGGGTATTCAAAGGGTTAGATCGGATACACTGGGTTATCTTCAGAGATCATTCTTTGGCTGTGTATCCAGTGTTGACCAACATGAAGCAAGAGAGGTAGGAGAAAAGGCTGCTCAGTTTGCTATATGGCATAATATAGATGGTTCTATTACAATTAATAGAACAGGAAATTATTCAGTGGAATATAAGATGACTGATCTTAAGAATGTAGCTGCAAATACTAGGCTTATGCCCGATGAATATATCAATAAGGATGGCAACAATGTAACGGATGAATTTAAGTATTATCTACAGCCTTTGTTAGGTGATGATATGCCACAAGCAAGTATGCTAAGAGCTCCAAGGGCTCCCAAGATACTTCGTCCAATCAATTAATCTAACATAAATATTACTTGTATTAGGAGAACATAATTGTATTCATTATTACTTTCAATAATTTATATTGCTTTTATAAGCCTTGGCTTGCCGGACTCTTTATTGGGTTCGGCATGGCCTGTTATGTATGGAGAGCTTTCAGTTCCGATTTCATACGCTGGAATAGTTACCATGATTATTGCAGGGGGAACTGTTTTGTCAAGTCTAATGTCAGATAAAATGACAAGAAGGCTTGGTGCAGGACCTTTAACTGCAATTAGTGTTATGATGACTGCTATAGCCTTGTTTGGTTTTTCTGTATCCGATTCATTTATACTATTGTGTCTGTGGGCAATTCCATATGGAATAGGAGCTGGCGCAGTCGATGCTGCCTTGAATAATTATGTTGCCTTACATTATGCTTCTAGGCATATGAGCTGGTTGCATTGCTTTTGGGGAGTTGGAGCCGCAGCAAGTCCCTATATTATGGGCTATAGCCTAACTGCTGGGTATGGATGGAATAATGGATATCGGATAGTAGCAATTATACAGATTGTTCTGACGGCTATTCTTTTTATAAGTCTTCCTCTTTGGAAAAGAAAAATAGATACTAAGGAAGATGCACCGGGTCAGGCAAAAGTTTTAAGTTTAAGAGAAGTTTTAAAGATAAGGGGAGTAGGACTTATTTTAATTACTTTTTTAAGTTATTGTGCCCTTGAAGCAACTGCAGGCTTATGGGCAACTACTTACCTAGTAGAGCATCTTTCATTTGATACTGAAGTAGCGGCAAAATTTGCTTCGTTTTTTTATCTAGGTATAACTTTTGGACGATTTGTATCTGGCTTTATTTCTGACAAATTGGGGGACAAACTTCTTATTAGGTATGGATTAATAGTAATCTTATTAGGCATATGCTTGGTTGGATTACCCATAGGAAGTGGTAATGTATCACTAATTGGACTTATTATTATTGGTCTTGGCTGTGCCCCTATCTATCCATCAGTTATTCATGCTACTCCAAGTAACTTTGGTTCAGAAAATTCACAGGCAATAATAGGTGTTCAGATGGCCAGTGCTTATATCGGAACTACATTAATGCCTCCTCTTTTTGGCTTCCTAGCAAATACTATAACTATAGGAATTTATCCATTTTATTTATTGATATTTGCTGTACTTATGATTATAATGTCTGAAAAATTAAATATCAAAGTAAAGGAAGAAATTTAAGGCATGCTTTACAATGAAATTCATTAAATATTAAAGGAGGTCAATAAAAATATGGAGCTTTCATCATCTGTCTTGTTTGCATTTGCTTTAACTCTATTTGCAGGACTTTCAACTGGTATAGGTGGGGCACTTGCAATAATATCCAAGAAAACCAATGCAAAATTTTTATCAATAGCCTTAGGATTTTCAGCTGGGGTAATGATATATGTATCCTTTGTAGAAATATTAGATGAAGCAAGGGTAACCTTAAGCTCCGAACTAGGAGAGGTAAATGGTAGCTGGGCAACAGTAGGAGCTTTTTTCTTTGGAATATTTTTAATAGCAGCAATTGATAAACTTGTCCCATCTACTGAAAATCCCCATGAAATTCATACGGTTGAGGAAATGGATGGAGAGAGTGAAGACCATAAAAAAAATCTAATGAGGATGGGCTTGTTTACAGCACTTGCCGTTGGGATTCATAACTTTCCTGAGGGGTTAGCTACATTTACAGCTGCCTTAAGTGACCCTCAGCTAGGTATACCAATTGCCATAGCCATAGCAATACACAATGTACCTGAGGGTATAGCAGTAGCAGTTCCAGTTTTTTATGCTACTGGATCTAGAAAAAAAGCTTTTAGACTATCATTACTTTCTGGACTTTCAGAACCAATAGGAGCCTTAGTAGGTTATATCTTTTTGCATCGTTTTTTAAATGATATAGCCTTAGGCATAGTATTTGCAGCAGTGGCAGGAATAATGGTCTATATAAGCTTAGATGAGTTATTACCCTCTGCAAGAGAATTTGGCGAGCATCATCTTTCTATCTATGGTCTTATTGGAGGAATGGCAGTAATGGCCCTAAGTTTATTATTGTTTATGTAAGATTTCACAGAGAAATAAAGCTTAAAATGATTATACAGATAGTAGGAATTAATATTAGTATAGAAAAAGAAATTAAAGTAGATTATAATATAATTAGTATACAAAGGAGGATATAATTACTATACAAAGGAGGTAGAGATTTGAGTAAATACGTATGTACAGTATGCGGGTATGTATACGATGAGGCTTTAGGTATTCCAAACCAAGGCATTGCAGCAGGCACAAGCTGGGGAGACATACCCCATGATTGGCTGTGTCCCTTATGTGGTGCAACTAAGTCTGAATTCATAATTCAGGGTGGTAATGAAAGCCAAGAGGAAAAAAAGGTATATAATGTAATTGAGGTATCTGATGATATGAGAGAATTATCCCCATTAGAAATCAGTGCCTTATGTACTAATCTCGCAAAAGGCTGTGAAAAGCAATATAGACAGAAAGAAGCATCCCTTTTTACAGAACTAGCTAGATATTTTAAAGGCTCCACCCCAGCAGAAACCAATCCTAACTACAATGAATTAATAGATTTAATAGAAAAGGACCTTTTAGAGGGAATTCCTCTTGCGAATTCAGTAGCTGCTGAGGCAAAGGATAGAGGAGCATTACGTGCCCTAGTATGGAGTGAAAAGGTGACTCGTATTCTGAAATCCTTACTTACTAGATACCAAAAAGAAGGGGACGCAATGCTTGATAATACAGGAGTATATGTTTGTACCATTTGTGGATTTATATACATAGGAGAAGGATTACCTGATGTATGTCCTGTATGTAAGGTTCCGAATTGGAAATTTGATAAGATAGAAGGAGGTATAGCACATGACTAAGAAGTATGCAGTAAGAAATGTACGTTTATGTACAAAGGATTGTTTATGCCTCTATGTCTGTCCGACAGGCGCTTCAGATACAGAAAATAGTATCATTGATGTTTCAAGATGTATAGGATGTGGTGATTGTGCTGATGCTTGTCCTTCTGGTGCGATTTCTATGGTACCATTTGTGTATCCTAAGCAACAAGAAAAGACAGATGAGGTTATAAGTGTAATGAATGCACTTATGAAGAGCAAGTCAAAGCAGGAAAACATTTCAGCAGGATTACCTGGTAAATTAGCTAAGGCATTAGAAAAATCAAACCGTATAATGGCTGAGGATATTATACGTGAAGCTGGTTATATGCTTCCCCAGAGTGAAAATACTGTGGAGTTTTTGAAATCGCTTTTATTAAAGGACCAGCCTGAAGATTTTCCCATTGAGACAGTCAAGGAATTGATTGAAATTATTAGTAATAGTAAAAATAATATACAGGAGGAAAAGAATATGGTTAAGTATCGTTGTACAGTATGTGGTTATATTCATGAAGGAGAAATGTCAGAGGATTTTGTATGTCCCAAATGTAAAAAGCCCGCATCATTCTTTGAACTAGTAAAGGATGTTGAGAAAAAGACAAACAGGTATGTTGGAACGAAAACAGAAAAAAATCTTATGGAGGCGTTTTCTGGAGAGAGCCAGGCAAGAAATAAGTATACATATTTTGCTCACATAGCTCAAAGAGAAGGTTATGATCAGCTTGCTGAAATATTCCTGTCTACTGCAAGAAATGAGCAAGAGCATGCTCGGATATGGTTTGAGGAGCTAGGTGGTCTTGGAAACACTGCAGAAAATCTTTTACAGGCTGCTGAGGGCGAGAATTATGAATGGACAGACATGTATGCTCGCTTTGCTAAGGAAGCTGAAGAAGAAGGATTTAAAGACCTAGCTGCTAAGTTTAAAAGAGTAGCTGATATTGAAAAATCTCATGAAGAACGTTATCGCAAGTTACTTAATAATGTAGAGATGCAGCAGGTATTTGAAAAGGGAGAAGAAACCATGTGGGAGTGTCGTGTATGTGGACACCTTGTAATGGGTAAAAAGGCACCAGAAGTTTGTCCTGTATGTAAATACTCACAATCCTACTTTGAAGTTCGTAAGGAAAATTATTAATACTAATAAGATTGTATCGTAAATAAATACATCTTCAACACTCTGAATAAGAATTAAAATATCATGAGTGTTGAAGATGTATTATTTTTATTATATATAATATTGTTTTTATAGTTAGCTACTTATGAAATCATTAGTGATATGTTCGTTTTCTTGTCTTTGGCTCATATTTAAAAACTCATTAAAATTCCTATTATAGGTCTTTTTAAGATCACTATTATATCCTAAAATAATATGTGGGTTATGTAAGGAATATTGCTCTAATGCAGCAGTAACACTATCTTCAGTCTTCATATGTATACTGTGGGTTTTCTTTGATCTAGTATTAATAACCAATTCATATATAACATTAGTTTTTATACCATACGTTTTTTGTGTTGTTCTTTTTAAATATGCCCATATTATATCTTTGTTTCTAATAATAAAAGGAGTTGTTCCATTAATATAGAAGGTATATAATTTACCGAATCTATCTCCTTCGATTTGTACAGCATTATAATAATCGGATTCTACCTTACTAAGTTGGTCAGTTGCTTCGTTTTTCTTTAAAAAGTCTTTAATATTCCGAAGATTAAGTCCAGTAAAATATCTCACTAGTATAATAATCAGAATTACCAATATAATTAAACATATAACCAAGCCTATATAGATAACTAACTCATTAAAAAGACCTACTTTATCAGCCACCAATACATATTTAAGAGCTGATTCTTTAATCACAGTAGCTTCTTCATAATCTAAATCTGCTAAGGCAGCTCCAAACCAATCGTCATAGTAGCCTGTTAATTTTTTGTCCATATTCTTAATAGTACCTTTAATATGCATTGGTTTAGTAGTAAGGCTTTCTGAATTCATGATTCTGCCTGCTTCAGCAAAATATGAATCATTTACATCTAACCCTATCATTGCATAATCTCCAACAGGTATTATATAGTACTCATTAGTTGTTTTTGTTATTCCGGATTTTGTTTCACTAAGAGTGGCAAAATTTCCAAAAATAAGATCGATTTCAGCTTCAACATAAGCCCCTTTAAGTTCATCTTTAGATAACGAATCTAGGTCTACAGGTCCCTTTATAAGTTTGATAATACTAGTGCTCAAAACTAATAGACCTACAAGTATTACTCCCCCTAATAATAAAGATATCCTTATAACATGCTTACTACTTGCTTTTTTAAGTTCATCTAACAACTTTCTTCCCTCCGCTAATATATACAAATTTTATATATATTACCATGTTATTCAAAAATATGCAACAAATTACTACATAATACAGCGGTGAGGAGTAAACTTTTTTGAACTGTACATTTTAATCCGGAAAACCATTTTTAAAATGTTATCCACATTCTCCGATTTTATCAGGGTTTAATCCACATTGGGTAAACGTAGTTTACCTTTTCACGAGAAAATGTGTATTCAGTTCAATTTTTTACTTCCCACCGACCACCTCCTGTGGTATGATTATATCGTTAGGTGAAATGCACTGTTGTGTATTTCTCGATATACTTTACATCTTCATCACTTACTGTTGCTATTCGAAAAGTTTCCAGTAGTCGTGAAGATGTATTTTTTATGGCCTGTTTTAACATCTTCAGTATCTTATGTCCTGCAAGGTATAACTGCATTAGGATATCCGCTATCTGTGTAAGAAGGTAATGATTTTTCATGGCATTTGGATTATGACTGTTTAGATGCTCTATCCTATATATGCCCTTCTTCTGGCTATTAAAGCCCTCATTTTCTATTTTCCATCTCTTCCGACCCGTTCTCACCATTTCCTCAATATTTTTATTGTTCAGCTCTAAATCAGTAAGCCACTGGAATCTTACAAGGGTATCCTTATCCTTTATCTTTTTTGTATATTCATACTCAAATATGTTCGCTATAAAGTCTTTTCCTGTTAGCTCTTCTACGTGATTTACATATTTTGCGAGGCCCTTTTCATCTCCCAAGAGATTTTTCTTTTCTCCGTATTCCCCACTTTCAAGTATATAAACATAATCTTGAATCAGATTCTTCTGCCTACCATCCTTACAGTTAAATAGATAGTTCCACCCATACCCACTACAGATATCTATAATGGGCTTTACAGCATAAAGACTGTCACCAAGAATACATATCTTAAGCCTGGGAAAGCTTTTCTTGATTCTTTCCATAAGGCGCTTGGCAGCATTAATCTCACAATCCTGCTTGCTTATATCTTCTTTTTCATTCTCAATAAACTCAGTACCAAGGCTTATAATAATGTTGTCCGCAAGAACCAGCTTGGCTTCCAACACATGATGACTGTATACCTTCTTTTTCTTTCCTTCCTTGTCGATTATCTCTCTTACTAGGCAGCTCTCACAGTGCCTTTCCTCAAAGTGGTGGAGACCTGTTCCGTCCATAATAAGTATCCATTGTCCTCCAGAAAGTTTAGCTGGATAAAAGCTTTTAGAGCGAATAAGCTGTCTAATCATTTCTACTCTTATTTCATCAAGCTCATCTGGTGAGAGAACCTCCAGAAAGTCATTAATTGTATCGTAATGAGGTATATCAGGAAGCTTCTTTCCTGTAAGCTTTTCTAAGTTTGTATGGCAGTTGCCATCATAAAACCAGTCATTCATCTCTCTCATGGTATGAAGCGAGAAAATGTTCTTTAAAATAACAAGGTAAAGTAAGGTGTCTGTATCATATATAATATAGCTTTGATGTCGTGGATCCAAAACAGTTCCCAATCTCTTAATCAAATCGGGAAACATATGATTTTGTATTTTAACAAAATCTATAATCCCTTTATCTTTTTCTTGTAGCTTTCGCTTTTTTTCTCTTGTTAAAGTATTACTCATGGTAAAATCCATCCTTTACGTAAAAGTTTATTTATATTTTACCATGAACCATACATAAATACTAAGAAATAAGGCCTTTTTAGTGCGAAAATTATTTAATCCTCAGAGCTGGAAATATTAACAAATGACCGTCTTATTAATCTTGACCTATTGAATAATAAGGGTTAAAATTTACTTGTAACAAAAGATTAGGAATAAATACAATAGAATACCAGGGGG